>Ga0307514_10002802_pt1 | contig 17500 bp, 13 predicted proteins | sample 16_EM_MG_FD_203088 | JGI IMG/M metagenome (GOLD analysis project Ga0307514, IMG submission 203088) | Populus trichocarpa ectomycorrhiza microbial communities from riparian zone in the Pacific Northwest, United States - 16_EM | ecosystem: Host-associated > Plants > Roots > Unclassified | place... | reverse complement strand
AAACGACTGTATTACCAGGTCACAACTACATATTCGTATTTGCATATGTGGAGTAACATATAATATGTTGTTAGTATCTATATTTGACAATATATATATACTATATGATTCAATAAATATCTTCGCATTTACCACACATATTAGTATTGACATTCAAACCAATTCAACGACTGTACTATTGGTTCGCAGGGACATGGTTGTACCTGGATAAGTCAAGTAACCTCTACCAATTTGCTAGTATCTTTAACGGACAGCATCTTTATCCAATGTGACAATTGAATTATAATTCCATTCTCCACAGATATTAGTATTCAAATTCACATTAGATGAATGACTGTAGTATCAGTTCGAAATGATAGATTCGTACCCTCAGAGGTGATGTAACAGTTCCCAAGTTGTCACTATCTCTACTGGGCAACATATATATAGAGTATACTACTAAGATTCGGTTTGAAGTATCCACTGATTCTAATATTGAAATTCAAATTATATGAACAACTGTAGTATCACTTCTGAACTACATAGTTGAGCCTAGATAGGTGGATCAACATCCAACATGTTTTTGGTATCTTCATGGAACAGCATATGTATAAAATATACTACTAAATTCACTTTGCATTATCCACTGATACTTGCAGTCCCATTCGAATTAAAACAATGACTGTAGTATCACCTCGGCACTATATGTACTACTAATTAATGTATGATACTAGAAGGAAGCTTACTTGATCCACTGATATAAGTATTAACACAGAAATTGAATGAATGATTGTAGTATCGGTGCTAAAAAACGTATTGATATCTCCATATGTGGAGTATCATTGAGCAAGTGGTTAGAATGTTTACTGGACAGGATATTCATTCAATTCGATACTAATATGATCAGTACATTATTCACTCACAATCATATTCACATCCAAGTTAAATGAACGAGTGACATATCAGTTAAGAATGACATAATTGTATCGGAATGGGTGGAGTCGCTTTTAGCAATTGGTGAGTACACTTACTGCCGAGCATATATATAGAATATGATATTACAATTATCTTTGATTGATTGATTGATATTAGTATTCATATTGAAGTTGAATGAACGACTGTAGTATTAATTCTCAATGACATATTCGTATCAGTATAGGTGGATTAGCGTTTACCAAGTTGGTAGAATCTTTACTGGATGACATATTCATAACATTGAATACTACAAGTCTTCTGCATTGTCTGGTGGTTCATGTATTCACATTCGAAGTGAACAAACCAATGTAGTATCACTTGTTCATCACATATGCGTATCTGGATAAGTGAACGAACATCGATTATGTTGTTAGTATCTCAAGGGACAGCATATGAAACAATATGATACCAACCTTATCTTTGGCGGGGCCACTGATACTGTTATACACAATCAAATCAAATGAACCACTTCAGTATTTGATCTCAACACCTTATCTCGATCTGGATCAGTAGTGTAACCTTTGCCGGGTTCATTAGTATCCTTACTCGACTGGATATGAATAAAATGTTATAACAAAATTATCTGTAAACTTTCAAGTGACAGTTGTTTTCGCATTCAAATTACATGAACTACTGCTGTATCAGTTATCAATCACGTAGTTGTATGTCGATAGCTGAATTGAGACTTACCTACTTATTAATATCTCTGTTGACAGCATATACATAATGTACGATAATTAAATTCTCGTTGCATGATCCACTCATAACAGTATTCACATGCAAATGAAATGAATGGCTGTCGTATCACTTCTCAATGACATATTTGTATCCAGAGTGGTGGGGTAACATTGACCAAGTGTATAGTATCTTTACTGGACGGTATATCAATACAATCAGATATCAAAATTATCCTGGAGTTTGCCAGTGATACTAGTATTCATATTCTAATTAAATGAATAACTGTAGTATCAGTTCTCAACATGATATTTGTATCTGGATAGGTGATGTAACATTTACCAACTTGTTAGTATCTTGCTGGACAGCATATTTGTTAAATATGAAGCTGAAATTGTCTTTGCATGATCAACTGATACTAGTATTCACATTGAAATTAAATAGACGACTTCAGTATATGTTTTCAACAACATATTCGTATCTGGACAGGTGAAGTAACATTTACAAGGTTGTTAGTATCTATACAAGAGAGCTTATTTATAAAATATCCTACCAAAACTCACTTTGCATTATCCACTGATACCAGTATTCACATTGAAATTATATGAACCACTGTAGTTTCAATTCTGAATGATATAGTCATATCGAGATGTGAGAAGTAACATTTCCTCAGTCTTGAGTATCATTGCTGGGCAATATATTTAAACAATATGATACTGAAAATATCAATGCAGTATCCAGTGTTACTAGTATTCCTATTCGAATTGAATGAGTGACTGTAGTATCAGTTCTTCATGACATTTTCGTATCTGGATAGGTGAAGTAACATTTACCTAGTTGTTAGTATTCCACTGCACAGCATATATATCATATATGATACTGAAATTCTCATTGTATCATCTACTAATAGTAGTAGTGACATTCGAATTGAATGAATGACTGTAGTATCAATTCTCAACCACAAATTCGTATCTTGTCAGGTGGACTAACTTACAGCATGTTGTTAATATCTTGATTGGATAGCATATTTTAACATATGATACTAGAATTATGTTTGCATTATCCGCTGATACTAATATTCACAGTGAGATAATTCAAATTATTGTGCTATCACCACAGATGACACATACTACAATTGATTGGATGATACTTGAACGATGCTTACATGATCCCAAGATACTTGAATGTATATTCAGATTGGAACAATGCTTGTCGTATAGGGTCTGAACTACATAGTTCTGTTTGGTTACGTGTAGTATTGTTTCCCAAGTAGTTCATATCATTACTGGACAGCATATTTATAACATATATTACCAAAATTCTGTTTGCAGTATTCACATATACTGGTTTTCATATGCAAATCTGATGCACAACTGTAGAATCAGTTCTGAACATGACATTTGTATCTGGATAAGTGGAGTAACATTTATCAACTTAGTAGAATCTTTACTGGACAGTCGATTGATAAAATATGATACAAAAATCTCTTGCCCTTATCAACTGCTACTAGTATTGACATTGTAATCACCTGAATGAATCTGTCTCAGTTCTGAACAATATATTCATATGTGAATAGGTGGAATAACATTTACCGAGTTGTTAGTATGTTGATTGGGCATCATATATATAAAATATGATAATGAATTATCATTGTATGATCGACTGATACTAGTTTACACATTGAAATTAAAAGAACAACTGTAGTATCTGATCTGAAAGATATATTTGTATCTGGACAGGTGATGAACTATTTTCCAAGTTGTTAGCATCTTTATTGAACAGCATATTTATAAAAGATGATACTAAAATTATGTTGGCATTTTCCTCACATTGTAGAATTCACAGCCCAATTGGATAAACAACCGTAGTATCAGTTCTGAACGACGTATTCATATCTGGATCGGTGGAGATACATTTACCAAGTTCATAGTATCTTTACAAGACACTATATGCATAAAAGACAATACCAACATTCTCTTTGCATTATCCACTGATACTAGTATTCACAGTCAAATTAAATACACGACTTTAGTATCAGCTCTGAAACACATATTCATAACAGGATAGGTGGAGTACCATTTACCGAGTTGTTACTATATTTACTGGACAGCATATTTTTAATATCCGATACTAAAATTATTTGGCATTATCCACCAATACTAGTATTCACATTGAAATTCAATAAACCACCGTTGTATCAGTTCTGAATGAGATATTCCTATTTGGCTAGATCGAGTAACATTTGGCCAGTTGTTAGTATCTGTACTTTACCGCATATTTAAAATATATGATACAACAATTTTCTTTTCAAAATCCACTGATACTAGCATACCGATTCAAATTGATTAAACATCTGTAGTATCAGTTCTGAATGACATATTCGTATCTGGATAGGTGGAGAAATTTTTATCAAGTTGTTGGTATCTTTACTGGGCATCAAATTTATAATATATGATATGAAAATTTGGTGTACTATATCCATGATACTGGAATTCACATCTGAATTGAGTGAACTACTGTTGTATCGGTTCTTAACAACATATTCCTATCTGAACAGGCAATGTTGCTTTCAACAAGTTGTTAGTATCTGTACTAAACAGCATACATACAAAATCAGAGACAATCATTATCGTGGCATTTTCCACGAATTCTATATCTGATTTATTTCAATTTCACATCCGCCGTCCAATCAATTCATATGTTATAGTAATATCAAATAATATTCAATGCATATAATTTAAAGTTGTGTAATTAATCCTGACTAATTAGTATCTTGATTCAATAATCTATATCTCTTATTCTGGTTGCTAGTAATCTGATTACATTCTTAGTATCATCATTAGTGAATATGTATTAACTTGGTATATTTACGATCAACACTCGTCCAGTCACATTAGTGCGCTGATGATCATATCACCCTGTCACGTCAATACTCAATGTTGGGAACATTAACAGTCTTCCAAAAAGATGAAGAATTGTTGTTTGTACTTTTGATCAGTTGATGGATAATACTAACAACAATATCATTACTTCCCCATCAGCTTACACGTTACACCCACTGTGGGTATAAACTAACGTATAACTGAACCATCATCCTGCAACGAAGCATAGATCTAGTACAAAGTGTATATCACAACATAGAATTTGGTACTATTAGTATTTGCATTGAGGCAGGAATATTCATATTGCAATAATGTTAACGTTAGAAGACATATTCCATTAAATAGCATTCTCAACCATAGCCTTCAAAATACTATGATTTGAAATTGTCATGCTTACTGTGTAGTTATATAAACATGAGATGCACCAAAAATGAACATTCTCAGTTTGAGAAGATGTTCATCTACATATTGGTATCTGAATAGGAGGAGTAACATCTATTAAGTTGTTGGAATCGGGGTGGGTCTGAATATTTATACAACACGATACTGCAATTCCCTTCACATTGTCCAATGATACTAGTATACACATTCAAATCGAATATGCGACTGGTGTATCAGTACTCAATGACATAGTCGTACCCGGACAGGTCAAATAACATATACTAAGCAGTTGGTATCTTTCCTGGACAGCATAGTTATACAATATGATAATAGAATACTTCTTACATTTTCCACTGAAATTGGTATTCGCTGTCAAATTATTTTAATGAAGGTAGTGTCATGTCTCAAAGACATATTCATATCAGTAAAGGTGACATAATATTCAGCAAGTTGTTACTATATTCACTTGACAGCTTATGTATAATTTATCATACTAACATTCTGTCTGAATTGTCCACTAATACTGGTATTCATAATAAAATTATACAAATAACTGTAGTATTAGTTCTAAACAACATATGAGTATCAGGATAGGTGGAGTGGCATCGACCAAGTTGTTAGTATCTTAGCTGGACAGCATATTTAAAAACTATGATACGAAACATCTTTTTCCATTATCCACTGATATCAGGATTCGCATTCAAATTAAAGAAATGAGTGTGGTATCACCTCTGAATGATATATACTACAATTGATTGTATGATACTAGAATGATGCTGTCATAATCCACCGATACAAGTATTCACACCCATATTGAGTCACTGATTGTAGCATCAGGTCTGAACAGTGCCATATTGGGATCTGGACAGGACCAGTATCATTTACCTAGTGGTTAGTATCAATACAGCACAGCATATGTATACGCTTCAAAAGTCGATTGCACTTCGCATTTTGTACTGAAGTGACTATTCACATTCAAAATAAATGAACAACTGAGGTATCAGTTATGAATGACATAATTCTAAGGGGATAGGTAGAGTGGCAGTTAATAACTAGCAAGTATCCTGAGCGGAGAGCATAGATATAAAATACGATAGCCAATTTACCTAGCGTAATCCAGCGATAAAAGTATTCAGATTCAAATGAACTGATAGACTGTAATATCAGTTCTCAACGACATATGGATCTCTGGATAGGTGAAGTAAGACTTACGCCGTTGTTAGTATGACAAAGGACAGCATCTATATTAAATATGATAGTGAAATTTTCTTTGCATGATCAACTGATACTAGTTTTCACATTCAAGTTAAATGAAAGACTGTAGAATCAATTCTCAACGTCATATTTGTATCTGGATGGGTGGAATACCATTTACCAAGTTGTTAGTATCATGACTGGGCATCATAATTGTACAATATGATACAACAATTTTATGTGAATGATCGACTGATACCAATTTTCCCATTCAGATTGAATGAACAGATGTAGTATCAACTTTGAACAAACTATTCCTATCTGGACAAGTGGTTTACCATTTACAACGTTGTTAGTATCTTTATTGGACAGCATCTTTATACATTATGATAGCAAAATTATGTTTGCATTATCCACACATACTAGTATTCACAGTGGAATTAGATAAACAACTTTGGTTACAGTTATGAACAACATATTCATATCTGGACAGGTGGGGATTCATTTACCAAGATGTGAGTATCTTTACTCGACAATATATTTACAAATAATGATACGCCAATCTTCTTTGCATGATCTACTGACACTAATATTCACAGTCACATTGAATAAGTGACTGTGGTATCATTTCTGAACAACGGATACATATCTGGCTAAGTGGAGTACCATATACGTAGTTGTTAGTATCTTTACTGGAGAGCATAATTATAAAATATTGTCCTAAAATAATCTTTGCATTATCCAGCAATACTAGTATTCACATTCAAACTCAATATACCACGTTTGTATCAGTTCCAATTGACATATTCATTTCTGGACCGGTGGAGTAACATTTGATTGATTGTTATAATCTGTACTGTACAAGATATATGTAGAACATGATACTAAACTTGGCTTGGCATCATCGACTGATACTAATATAAGATTGCTATTGAATCAAGGACTGAGGAAACAGTTTTGCATGACATATTCGTAACTGGAAAGGTTGATTACCATTTAACAATTTGTTAGTATCTTTACGGCACAGCATATATTCAAAATATGATACAAAAATTACCTGTGGAGTGTACACAGATAATAGTATGCAAATCCGAATTAAGTGAATGACTGTAGTATCAGTTTTGAACCAAATATTTGTATCTGGTCAGGTATAGTTACATTCAGCATATTGTTAGTATCTTTACTGGATAGCATATTCATATAATATGATATGGAAATGCGCCGTGCATTGTCCACCGATACTAGTATTTTAATTAGAATTGAGTGAACAACTGTAGTATCAGTTTTGAATCACATATGCGTATCTGATCAGGTATAGTCACATTCAACACGTTGTTAGTATCTGTACTGGACAGCATATTTGTATAATAAGATACGAACATTAACTGTTCACCATCCACCGATACTTGAATTCACATCCGGATCAGTGACTGACAGATGTATCAGTTTTGAACCAGATATACGTATCTTGTCAGGCATAGTTGCATTCAACATCTTGGTGGTATCTTCACTGGACAGCATATTTTAATAATATGATATGAAAATTAGCCATGCAGTATCCACCGATACTAGTATTCAAAGCCGAATTAAGTAAACAACTTTAGTATCAATTTTGAACCACATATTCTTATCTGGTCAGGTATAGTTACATTCACCATGTTGTTGGCAACTGTACTGGAAAGGATAGGTTTAGAATATGATACGAAAATTAGTTGTGCATTATCCACCGACATTAGTATTCAATTACGAATATCTGAATGTCTGTAGTATCAGTTTTGAACCACATATTCGTATCAGGTGAGACATAGTTACATTCAACATCTTGTCATTATATTCAGTGGACAGCATATTTGTACAATATGCTAAGACAATTAGCAGTTCATTAGGCACCAATACAAGTATACAAATCCGAATTAAGTGAATGACTGTAGTATCAGTCTTAAACCACATATTTGTATCTGGTCAGGCATAGTTACATTCATCATGTTGTTAGTATCTTTACCGGACAGCATATTTTTATAATATGAGACGAGAATTAGTTGTACAGCATCCACCGATACTAGTTTTCAAATCTGAATTGAGTGAACGAATCTATTATCAGTTTTGAACCAGATATTCTTCTCTGGTCAGGTATAGTAACATTCAACATGTTGTTAGTATCTTTACTAGACAGCATATTTTTATAATACGATGCGAAAATTACATTTGCATTATCCACCTATACTATTATTCAAATACGATGAAGTGAATGTCTGTTCAATCAGTTTTGGACTACATATTCGTATCTGGTCAGGCCTAGTTACTTTCAACATGTTGTTAGTATCTTCACTGAACAACATATTTGTACAATATGATACGAAAATAAGCTGTGCAGTATCCACCGATACTAATATTCCAATCCCAATTAAGTGAAGGACTGTAGTATCAGTTTTGAATGACATATTCCTATCAGGTCAGCTATAGTTCCATTCAACATGTTGTTAGTATCTTTACTGGACAGCATATGTTTATAATATGATATGAAAATTAGCTGTACATTATCCACCGATTCTAGTATTCAAATACTAATACGTGAATGATAGTAGTATCGGTTTAGAACCACATATTCGTATCTGGTCAGACATAGTTACATTCAGCATGGTGTTGGTATCTTCACTTGGGAGCCTATGTGCATAATATGATACGAAAATTAGCTGTGCATTATTGACCAATAATAGTATTCACATCAGAATTCAGTGAACAACTATAGTATCAGTTTTGAACAACATATTTGAATCTGGTCAGGTATAGTTACTTTCAACATGGTGTTAGTATCTTTACTGGACGACATATTCATACAATAAGATACGGAAATTAGCTGTGGAGTATCAACTGAAACTAGTATTCAAATCTGAATTAAGTAAACGACTGCCGTAACAGTTTTGAACCACATATTCTTATCTGGTTAGGTATAGTTACACCGAACATGGTGGTAGTATCTTTGCTGGACAGCATATGTTTATAATATGATACGAAAATTAGCTGTGCATTGTCCACTGATACTAGTATTCGAATCTGCATAATGAATGACTGTAGTATCGGTTTTGAACCACATATTCATATCTGGTTAGGTATAGTTACATTCAACATGTTGTTACTATCTGTACTGGATAGCAGATTGTTATAATAAGATAGAAATATTTGCTTTGTATTATCCACCGGTACTAGTATTCGAATCTGAAAAGTGAATCACTGTAGAATCTGTTTTGAACTACATATTCATATTTGGTCAGGCATAGTTACATTCAACATGTTGTTAGTATCTTCAGTGGACAGCATATTTGTATAATATGATACGACAATTAGCTGTGCATTATCCACAGATCTTAGCATACAAAACTGAATTAAGTGAATAACTGTAGTATCAGTTTAGAACCACATATTCGTATCTGGTCTGGCATAGTCACATTCAACATGGTGTTAGTATCATCACTGGACAGCATATTTTTATAATATGATATGAAAATTAGCTGTGCAGTATCCGCCAATACTAGCAATCAAATCCGAATTAAGTGAAAGACTGTAGTATCAGTTTTGAACCATGTATTCTTATCTAGTCATGTATTTTTAGATCCAACATGTTCTTAGTATCTGCACTGGACAGCATAGTTGTACAATATGATACAAAAATTAGCTCTGTATTATCCACAAATCCTAATATACAAATCGGAATCAAGTAAACGCCTCCAGTATCAGTTTTGAACCACACATTCTTATCTATTCAGGCATTGTCATATTCAACATGATGTTAGTATCTTCACTGGACAGCATATTTGTATAATATGATAAGAAGATTAGCTGTGCATTATCCACCGATACTGGTATACGAATCCGAATTGAGTTAACGACTCTAGTATCAGTTTAGAACCACATATTCGTATCTTGTCTGGTATAGTTACATTCACCATGCAGTTAGTATCTTTACCGGACAGCATATTTTTATAATATAATACAAAAATTAGCTGTGCAGTATCCAATGATACTAGTATTCAAATCCGAATAAAGTCAATGACAGTAGTATCAGCCTTGAACAACATATTTTTATCTGGCAAGCAATAGTTACATTGAACATGTTGTTAGTATCGTTACTGGACAACGAATGTTTATAATATGATACGAAAATTAGCTGTGTATTATCCACCGATATTAGTATTCAAATACCAATATGTAAAAGACTGTAGTATCAGTTTTGAACCACATATTCGTATCTGGTTAGGCACAGTTACATTCCAGATTTTGTTATTATCTTCACTGGACAACATATTTGTTCAATGTGATATGAAAATTTGCTGTGTATTATCCACCAATACTATTATTCAAATCTGAATTAAGTGAACGACTGTAGTATCAGTTTTAAACCACATATTCGTATCTGGTAAGGCATAGTTACATTCAACATGTTGTTAGTATTTTTGCTGGACAGCGTATTTTTCTAATATGATGCGGAAATAAGCTGTGCAGCATCCACCGATACTAGTATTCCATTCCGAAATAAGTGAACGACTGTAGTATCAGTTTTGACCGACATATTCCTATCAGGTCAGGTATAGTTCCATTGACCATGTTGTTAGTATCTTTACAGGACAGCAAATGTTTCTAATATGATATGAAAATTAGCTGTGTATTATCCACCGATACTAGTATTCAAATACTAATAAGTGAATGACAGTAGTATCAGTTTTGAACAACATATTCGTATCTGGTAAGGCATAGTTACATTCAGCATGTTGTTAGTATCTTAACTTGAGAGTGGGCAACTATACGACAATGAAAATATTGGAATTGTTTCCCAAGTAATGTCTATTGATATTAAGTTTAATGTTACTCTAGATGTATACATGCTTATATATAATGTAAATACTGAAGTCACTATTGAACATATTATGTAGTTTTGGTACTAATTAATAATTATTTATTCGTATACCTGTAAGCTGTGCCATTACTTCACTGCTGTTAGTTACTCAATTGATTGAATAATATACCTTATTATACTCCCGATTGATCTCAAAACATTTTTAATCTCGATGCCTGCAATGTTTCGAAATTCCCATTCTACTTAATACATCCTACTCTCATAGTTTGTTGAGTCCCATTTACAATTGTTACTCAATAAATATACTCCATTCAAAGGCAGGTTCTCAAAATTTTACTACTTTACAATGTGGATTGATTGCCAACGTGCCAATAAGAATATCATGTGATCCATTCAATCCTATATTCACTGTCAACTCTATTTATTAGGTTTTGAATTGTTCACTAATTATGTATTTGAATATATATATGCTGTGCCCTTAATCCATAGTAGTAGGTATGTTAACTAAATATCTACTATAGCTCATTACAATCCGTAGGAATTTCGAATCATTGTTAGTACCATAAATGCTTAACATAAACTCAGATCCATTTCAATATTCAATGCCTTCGCACCTTTTATAATATAATACTAAAAGTATCGTGAGAGTATCCACTCATTCAATGGTTTATGTTTGGATTAAATGAACCTTTTTAGTATTGGTTCTGGATGACAGAGTAGTATCTGGCTAGATGGAGTAAGATGTATCAACTTAATAAATGTTGCTCCATGTTTCCAGATATGAATACTTGGTTAAATCCTGATACTACAGTCGTTCATTGAATTTCAATGTGAATAATAGTATCCTTGGATCATGCAAAGTGTGATTTCTGATGATATTTACTCTGAATGCTGTCCAGTACAATACTAACAACTTGGGAAATGTTACTTCAGCTATCCAGATACGAATATGTCATTGAGAACTTCTACAACAGCCGTTTATTTAATTTGAATGTTAAGACTAGTATCATTAAAAAACGCAACAATACCTTTAATATCTGAGTGTATAAATATGCTGTCCAGCAAAGATACTAACAACGTGGCAAATGTTAATCCATTTATCGAGATATGAATATATATTTCACCAGTCATTGTATCGTCATTTATTTAATTGGAATGGGAATACTAGACATAGTGGATAATGCAAATCGAATTTTTGTCTCATATTGTATATATATGCTGTCCAGGGAAGATTTTAACAACTTGGGAAATGATTTTTCACCTATCCTTATATGAATATATTCTTGAGAACTGTTACTATACTCGTTTATTGAATTTGAATGTGAATACCAATATCTGTGGAACATGAAAGCATGAATTTTTTATCATATTGTGTTGATATGCAATCAAGTAAAGGTACTGACAACTGGATGAATGTTACTTCACCTATCCAGATATGACTATGTGGTTGATTGATTTTGAATGTCCATACTAGTATCCGTGGCAAACGCAAAGATAATTGTGGTATCAAATTATTTCAATATTCTGTCCCGGTATGATACTAAGAACTTAGTAAATGTTACTCCAGCTATGCAGGTACAAATATATCCTTCAGAAGTAATACCACAGTCGTTTTTTTAATTTGAATGTGAATACTAGAATCAGTGGTTAATGCAAAGTCAATTTTGGGATCATATTTTATATATATGCAGTCCATTGAAGATAGTTACAGCAGTGTAAATGTCACTGCATCGATGGATAGACGAATATGTTATTGAAAACTTATGCTACCGTCGTTCATTTAATTTGAATGTGAATATTTCGCACTAGTATTACTGGATAATACAAAGAGAATTTCAGTGTAATATTCAATAAGTATTCTGTCCAGTAAGATACTAACAACTAGGTAAATGTCGCTTCAGCTATCCAAATACGAATATCTTTTTGAGCAATGATACTGCGGTGGTTCGTTTCATTGGAATGTGAATACTAGTATCGCTGGAAAACGCAAAAATTATTGTACTATCATATCGTATTAATATGCTGCGCAGTAACGCAACTACCAGCCTGACAAATGTGAATCCATCTATCCAGATGCAAATGTTTCATTGAGGACTGATGCTACAGACGTTCATTCAATTTGAATGGGAAGTGTAGTATTAGTGGCTAATGCTAATAGAATCTTTGTATCATATTTATATATAGGCTGTCCAGGAAGACACGAACCATTGGGTGAATGTTATTCATCAATCCAGTTATGAATATGTTATGGGGAACCGATACTACTGTCGTTCTAGTATTTCAAATGTGAAAACTAGTATCGCTAGAACATGCGAGGAACATGTTTGTACCATACTGTATGATTATGTCGTGCAATACAGATTCAACAATTTGCAAGATATTTATCGAGATAAGAATATGCCGTTGTGAACTGATACTGCAGTTGTTCATTTAATTTGAATGTGTATACTAATGTCTGTGGATCATGCAAACAAACTTTTTGTATCATATTTTATATATATGCTGCACAGTAAGCACATTCACTAGTGTCTAAATGTTACTCCAGCTATCGAGATACAATTATGTCATTCATCACTGATACTTCAATTGGTCATTCAATTTGAGAGTGAATACAATCTTCAGTGAATCAGACACATATCATTTTCTTGTCGTATTGTATAAATAAGCAGTGTGGTAATGATTCAAACTACTTACCAACTAATTGTTCACCTATCCAGATACGAATATGTTGTTCTGAACCAATACTACAATCATCCATTCAATCTGAATGTAAATACCCATATCAGTGGATGAAGTAAGGATCACTCTAGTATAATACTATGAATAGTACTATATATTGTTCAGATGTGATACCACAGTCATTCTTTCCATTTGAATGTTAATACTAGTATTGGTGGATAATGCAAAGAGAATTTTAGCACGATATTTTTTAACTATACTATTTAGTAAAGATAGTAACCCCTTCGAAATGTTACTCCACCAATCTAGATTGGACTATATTGTTCAGAACTGATACCACAGTATTTCATATTATTTGAATCTGAAAACTAGTATTGGTGGATAATGCTAATGAAAATTTGGTATCGTATTTTATCTATATGCTGTCCCGTAGCAATACTAACAACTTGCTAAATGTGACGTCGACTCTCCAGATAGGAATATGTTGTTGAGAACCTATACTTCAGTCTTTCATCTGATTTCAATATGAATACTAATATCAATGGCAAATCCAGAATAATTTTACTATCAAACTGTGTGATTAGGCTGTCCAGTGAAAATACTAACTACTTGATAAATGTTACTTCACCTATCCAGGTATGACTATGTTGTTGAGAACTGATACTACAGTCATTAATTCAATCTGGATGTGAATACTAGTATCCGGGGAAAATGCAAAGATAGTTTTAGTATCATACTGTATCAATTATACTGTCCAAAAAGATACTAACAAATTCATAAATCTTACTCCACCTATCCAGATATAGATATGTAGTTGATACCTGATACGACAGTTGTTTATTCAATTTGAATGTGAATACTAGTATCTGTGCCTCATGGAAAGTGAATTTTACTATCATATATTATCTATATGCTGTCTAGTACAATACTAACAACTTGCTGAATGTTACATCAGCAATCCAGATACGAATATGTCATTGAAAACCTATACCACATTCGTTCATTGAATATAAATGTCAATATTCGTAAAACTGGACACTGCAAAAATAATTTCAATATCAAACTATACATATATGCTGTCCAGCGAAGATACTAACGACTTCGTAAATGAGTCTGAACCCATTAAGATACGAATATATCGTTCAGAAGTGATACTACCCTCATTTATTCATGGTGAATGGTAATCCTTGTATCACCGTGTAATGCCAACAAAATTTCGTTATCCAATTTGGTATATATGCTGTCTAGCAAAGGAACTGACATCTTGCTAAATATTATATCACCGATCTACATACAAATATATCCATGGCAACTGCTACTACACTACTTCGTCGAACTTGATTCTGAATACTTGTTCAGTGGAAAGTGCACGGATGATTTGGTATCATATTGTGTTATTATGCTTTCAAGTGGAAGTACATACAACTGGGTAAATATTACTTCACCTGTCTAAATACTAGTATTCCGTTGAGTTGTGATACCACAGTCGTTATTGTAATTTGAATAGGAGGACTAGTATTCTGTGCGAAATCTGAAGATATTTTTAATATCGAATTGTATAATTATGCTATCTATTGATGATTCTGACAACTTGGTAAATGTTACTTGAACTATCCAGCTAGTATTTTATCCTACAGAAGTGATACTACAATTGTTTCTTTAATTTGAATGTGATTACTAGTATCTTGGAAAAATGAAAAGATATTTCTCGTATCAAATTGTATCAATATGCCATCCAGCAATGATGCTAACAACTTGTGAAATGCTACTCTAGGTATCCAGATACGAATATATCATTCAGAAGTGATAACACAGTTATTATTTTAATTTGTATGTCAATTCTAGTATCAGTGGATAATGTAAGGAGAATTTTAGTATCATATTTTATATATATGCTGCCAAGTAAAGATAGTTACAACTTGGTGAATATTACTTCAGCTGTACAGATACGAATATGTTGTTGAGAACTGATACTGCAGTTGCTTATTCAATTGAAATGTCAATACTAGGCTCACCAGACAATGGAACGATGATTTTACTATCATATTGTATTTATACGGAGTGCAGCGAAGATGATAACAAGTTGGTCAATGTTACTCCACCTTTCAAGACCGGAATGTATTTTTGAGAACTGACAGTACAGTCGTACATTCAATTTGAATGTGAATACTAGAATTACCTGACAATGCAGAGCGAATTTGGGTATCATGTTCTATAGATATGCTTTCCGGTAAGATACTAACAGTTCGATATATGTTACTTAACCTATCCAGATGAAAATTTTACTTTGAGAACTAATACTACCGTGGTTCAATTTATATCATTGTGAATACCAATCTCACTGGAAAATGCCAAAAAAAATTCTATATCATATGGTATTAACATGCTGTCCAATAGAAATACTAACAACTGGGTAAATGTTACTCAACCTATCCAGACACGAATATATTGTTCAGAAGTGATACTACAGTTGTTCATTTAATTTCAATATTCATACTACCAATAGTAGATAATGGGAACATACTTTTGATATCATAGTTTACAAACATGCTGTCCACTGAAAATACTAACAACTTGGTAAATGTTACTCCAGCTATCCACATAGAAATGAGTCATTGAGAGCTAATACTACAGTCATTCATTCAATTTGAACGTGAATACTACTATCAGTAGCGAATGCAAAGTCAATTTGAGTATCATTTTGTTGAAATATACTGTCCAGAAAAATACTAACTTGTTGGTAAATGTTACTGCACCTATCCAAGTACAATTAGGTTATTGATAACTGATACTACAGTTGTTCATTTAATTTGACTGTGAATACTATTATTAGATGATAATAATGATTTGAACCTTCACGTAATGAGTATCTGGAATGAACTGTATTGTCATTTGAATCTAAAGCAGGAATCTAGCTAACTAATAGAACTGTTGCGGCTAGCAAGCAACCAAGCACGTAAGGTACCTTACCATCTCATCACCAGTTGGAATTTTTTGTATTTTCTTACAATCTCCTTCTCAAAATTAACAACAACTCAACATATAATGGTATCCTTAGTCGGAGAATTTTTTAGTCACTTTACTTGAGGCATATCATTATAGTTCTGAATTTAGTATTTCTGCCGGTTGTGGAATTATAGACACAGAGTACCAGGCTGTGAGTGCAACCATCCATGCTGCCAAGCTCTATTTTTTGGTGGGGTACCACATTGTCATATTACCAGGCGCATTTTTTGTATTTTCTTTCATCTTCCTCTGCCAAATATGCCATTACTCGAGAAATAATGCTATCGTCAGTATGAAACTTCGTTAGCAGCTTCCCTTAATACTTATCTACCATGCCTTTTAATTAATTTCACTCTCTATTCTGGGTTTGTTGATAAATAGTGCTAGATGAAAAGGAACCATTTTCAGATGCCAAGTCATATTCTCAGTGTGGTACCACACCTTCTCGTCACCTGTCGCATTTTTTGCTATATTTATCCCTGTTCACTAGTATTCTTCACAACTACTCCACAAATATTGCAATTAGGAGTCTGAAATTTGGTTATTGGCTTCTCTTCATACTTATCTTCAATCCCTTTCAATTATTTTATCTCTCTATTCTGACATTGTGGGGGTATACTAGTGTATGATGAAGAGTGTCATCAAGGCTGGCGAGAATTTTTAGTGTGGGTGGAGATACAGTATTAACCCCAGATTGGCAGGAGTAGTTCACACCCCTGAACTGCATCCTATGGCAGCAGGTCAGATCCTTGTACTGCATCCTATGGTAGCAGGTCAGGACCCCTGCATGTGCATCCTATGGCAGGTCAGACCCCGGTTGCCACCCCCTGCAACTGCATCCTATGGCGCGTAACGTGCATCCCACCCATAGGATGCA
>Ga0307514_10002801_pt1 | contig 17501 bp, 18 predicted proteins | sample 16_EM_MG_FD_203088 | JGI IMG/M metagenome (GOLD analysis project Ga0307514, IMG submission 203088) | Populus trichocarpa ectomycorrhiza microbial communities from riparian zone in the Pacific Northwest, United States - 16_EM | ecosystem: Host-associated > Plants > Roots > Unclassified | place... | reverse complement strand
AAGATTTTTGATATCTAAAAATCTGACGGTTCGTGTAGCGATGCAATGACCACTATAGAGAAAACGACTCCCAGAAACTCTTGTAAACATTTATGCGCGATCCAACGATAGAATAAAAAATTATGGTCCTTTTGAGCTGTTATTTCTGACGTGACCAGGACTCTTTTTAGACCAGACATGTCCCACTGGTCCATAAATACTAGGGGTGAGCATTTCCGGTTCGGTCCGGTTTTGGGCTAAAATAAGTAATCGAACCGAAATTATTTTTTTTCAAGTTTTTGAACCAAACCGAAAACCGGTTCGAACCGACCATGTTCGGTCCGGTTCGGTCCGGTTTTTTTTCCTTCCAAACCAATGTAAACCGAAAATTATTTCTGAGTTTTTTCACTAATTATATTTTTTCAGGGATTCTATTTTCGTTTTATTTCTAATTTTATAGATCTGTGCTTTCTGTGTATTTTCTGAGAAGTCTTTGCTTTCTCAACAGGTATGGTTCTTTTTTAAATTGGTTGGGCATGCATGATATTCAGAAATTCAACCCCGATTTTATTTTTGTTAGATCTTTGTCAAAAACTAAACTTTGCAAAAAGATACACGACAAAATGAAAGAACAGAAGTCATTTGACTGGAGGAAAAAAAAAACAAAGAAAATACAAAAGATATCTGTTATTAGAATGTAAAATCATCAAAACATTATTATTTGAAAAAGAGGAACAAATCAAAGAGGAAGGGCCAAACCCTTACACACTAGTTTAAAAAATCCCCTTTTTTTCCTCTCCAATCTTCCCTTCACTTTGTTTTGGAGCCACCACCACACACCTGCAAAGAAAAATCCTTAAACTTGCTCTCAATAGCAACCGATCCAACCTAGTTGCACCATCTCAGTCTCCTTCTCCAATCAAAGAGGAGAGATGCATAGAGAAGGAGAGGGGAGAGATGCAGAGAGAAAGGGAGGGTGAGGGGAGAGATGCATAGAGAAGGGGACGGCGACTGCTCTTCTGTGTAGGGAATGTAGCACCAACTCACTCTCCTTCTCCAATCAAGGAGGAGGGATGCATAGAGAAGGGGAGGGGAGAGATGCATAGGGGGGTGGGTGCTCTTATGTGCATGGAATTTAGAGAGCAAAGTTTAAGTTTTAGGTTTAGGTTTAGAAAAAGTATCCTATTTATAGTTGGTTTTTTTAAGGATTGGTCTGGTTGAACCGGTTCGGTTCGGTTCGGTTCAATCGGTTTTAGACTTTAAAAACCGAAACCGAATCGAACCGAACCGGTTTTTTTTTGTGATTTTTTAATCGGTTAACTCGGTTTTTTTTTTCGGTTCGGTTTTTTCGGTTTTTTTTTTCCGGTTTTCTCGGTTTAATCGGTTTATCGGTTTTTTTGCTCACCCCTAATAAATACATTTGTTAGGCCATTCATATAATCTATTTGGGGCAGATCCTCATTAGTTATGGAAAACCCATACCTGACTACTCAGAATCACCCATTATCGCAAGCTCGACTACATCATTGACATTGAAAAATAAAGGACAACTACTGTGTTAACAATAACTTTTTAATATTTTAATTGAAATCTATTTTTGAGTCTATAAGAAGTTGGACAAAGATGTATATGTTGACTCATAAAATATATTTGGAAGAAAAGGTTCATTAAATTATATTTTTTTATGAAACGGTCGACCAATTAATACAACCGGATCTAACTGGTCGACCGATTGAGTTAAATAATTGGACCTTGTCATGTTTCAAAAGCACAACAAGATAAAAATGTGTTATTTCTCAAATGGTATTATTATGCAAGATCTTAAAAAAAAACAGTAGTAATTTTAAAACATGCGATGTGATGGGTAGGTTAAAAAAAAGGCTAGAAATCCTAGTTGTTCGGGTCGGCCTGAACACATAGACATCTAGCTCAAACAACCATAAACATAACCAAATCAATCTTTGATCAAACAGACCTTAAAGCATCTGTCTGACTCACAAAACAAGGTTATGTTACGTAGTTCAAAGAAGCAATATGACACAACCTTATTACTTGTTTTAGAAGTGACTATCGCTTGTAAAAAATCACATGTATATGTCTTCTAATTGGTTCATGTCTCAATGAAATAAAATTCATTATGTAATTAGATATTTTTATGATTGCATGCACGATAAAAAATCGCCATATCCTTTTATCGTTAGGAAAATCATTGCTCCATATCCTCTCATTGTTAGGTGAGCTACCACTGCTCCTACTCACATCGTCAAGTAAATCATGTGATCTTGAAAGGTCAGATGTATACACCACCATCCACAGAACAAAAAATTCAGAACATCCTCTTCACCATTATACAAAATCTTTTCTCTTATATATCTCTCTTATTTTTTTCTCTCTCTATTTTTCTTCTCACCAATTTACTATTTTAACCATAAAAAAATCCTTCAATTATACAAGGACTTGTTTTGCAGGAAAAACATCTAGCCCAAGATTAGTCTAGGAAAGCCTAACATCTCTTTGAAGCTTCAACGACTAGGAAACTAAAAAGTGAAATCTTTGAGAAAATTAATATGGATACCCATATATGGAGTTCCAATCATGTTAAGTTTGAATTCTGAAAACAATGCATCTCAATGCAACACATGAGATGGTTTCTAATTCCTAGTTTAATAAAAAAATTAAATATATAATTCACTTAAATGATCCTAAAATTCCCTAAAAAATCACCAAATACCATAACCATGTCATTACAGTCTCCTGTTTTAATTATAAAATATTTATTTTTACTAATTAACTATAAAAAATAATTATGTAAAATATATGGCAATTATGGTTCAGAAATAATAACATTATAAAATATGATTAGAAAAAAATATGAAATATTTTTATTTCAAGTAAATTCGTATTTTAAGCATATTGAAAGGCCATATTACGGTGGCCTGAGTTACCAACTCATCATCTTTTTCAAATTCTTTAATTTTACTATTACTTCAAATTAATCTATGAAAAACATATAAAATCACTTCCAATGGCTTCCAATCAATAATGGAGGCACTCCATAAAATAAAAAGTTGTACAAAACTCAATTTAGATGATCTTCCTTTAGATATGGGGCTAAGAAAGAAAATTTTTGAATATCATCCTAATGATATAAACAAAGTTCAAAGAGCCTACTTGCAAAAAGGTATTTGTCAACCTCATGATTATAATTTTCCACAAAGAAAGATTGGGAATGTATATCGATGATTTGTCCCAATTTGGTTCAAGAAGCATGGTTATTGGTTAGAGTATAGTAAGGATGACGATTCAACATTCTGCTTATATTGCTATCTCTATAAGCCGAATATAAGAAATCAAGCAAGTGGTGATTATTTTGTTGGCATGGGATTTAACAATTGGACAAATAAAAAAAAGATTCGAGATTCATGTTGGAGGTCCTAATAGTGCTCACAACCAAGCCTGGAGGAAATACCAAGATTTGATGAATCAAAGGCAACACATTGAAGTTGCTTATGCCAGAATTTCAAATCAAGCTAAAAAAGATTATCAAACCTGATTGACTGCAACTGTTGATTGTATTCGTTTTCTTTTGTGTCAAGAACTAACATTTCATGGTCGTGATGAATATAAGGATTCAAAGAATCAATGAAACTTTCTTGAGCTTCTATGGTTTCTTGCTAATCATAATCAAGGAATCAAAGATGTTTTAGACAAATATCCCGGTAATTTAAAAATTATAGTTTATGACATTCAAGAAGATATTGTACGTGTTGTTGCAATAAAAACCACCAATATAATCTTGAATGATCTTGGTTGTGAGTTCTTTGCTATTTTAAATGATAAGTTTCACAATTTATTAGTTAAAAAGGAAATGGTTATTGTTCTACACTATATAGATGTGAATGGATGTGTTATTAAACGCTTTTCTTGGTATTATGCATGTTAATAACACAATTGTTCTACCGTTTAAGGAGGCAATTGAAGCATTATTTGCCAAACATTGACTTAGTATATCACATCTGTACAAGGCTATGATGAAGCTAGTAACATGCAAGGTGAATTTAATGACTTGAAAGCTTTCATAATGAAGGAGAATCCATCCACGTATTATATTCATTGTTTTGCCCATCAATTGCAACTAGCACTTGTTGGTGTGGAAAAAAACCATGCTCATATTGCTTTTTTATTCAATGTGGTTTCTAGTTTGACAAATGTTGTGAGAGCCTCATGCAAGAAAAGAGATATTCTTCACGAGAAGCAATATAGCAATATAGTTGAAGCACTTAATAATGGTGATATTCAAGTAACCACTTGAGGTTTACATCAAGAAACTATGCTTTGAAGAGTCAATTATATGAATCTTTGGTAAATCTAATTATATTGTTTGCCTCCGTTGTTGATGTGCTTGAGGTCCTTGTTGAAGAAGGTGTAAATTCAAAACAAATGGGCGAAGTTTTTACACTTCTCAACTCGGTACAATCTTATAAATTTGTGAGAATATAATAGGAATCACAAATAAATTATCTCAAGCATTATAAAGAAAATATGGAGATATCATAAATGCGATGACTTTAGTTAAAGTTTCGAAACAAGTTGAAATGATGAGGGATGACGGATGTGAATCTTTAGTTGATGAGAGTTCTCCCTTTTGTGAAAGACATAGCATTGATATTCCAAAAATGAATGATATGTTTGTCATTCATGATTGATCAAGACGTAATCCTTAACAATTAACATCATTACTAAGCTGAGTTGTTTTATACAAAAATTAACATGCAATTTCAAGAGCTTAATAATCATTTACCGAGGTAAACACAAAGTTACCTCTTTGTATTGCATGTTTGAATCCAAGAGAATCTATTCACACTTTTAATAAGCAGAAGTTGATTTGTCTGCTTCTTCATGGTTGAGCTTGTAGCACTTGATCATCAACTTAAAACTTGCATTCTTGACATGATATTTTTATTATCAGGAGAGATCGAGGCAGTTGAATAAAGTCAAAAAGCAAAATGACGGGTAATTAACAATCCTTATTATAATTAATAACAATAATCTCTTTTTAAAAAAATAAAAATAAACTAAAATAAAATAAAAATTAACATGAAATTGGAGTGTCCTTCAAAAACTTTTTTAAGTCGTAATATTTTATTTGGATTTGATTTCCAATCTGCATACATCTACAAACAGGTTAACAGACAGCATTCTAAAAATATTCATATGTATTCTTTTATTTAATGCTTTTTGTTATTGTTTTGATTTTATCACAATTGCTTGCTTTCCCTCCTTATTTGTAACAATCTTAACAGAATTGTGTTTTATTTTTGGCCAAAACCACGTATTTTAGACCTTCAGAATACACAAGGCTACACTATGCGAGCCTAAGGGATCATAATCCAAAACAATATCCAAAGACGAAGCAGATATGAAAAAAAGTGGCCGCTTGGATGTTCATGTAAATTCACTCTCTCGTCGTGCAATTCGTGCAATTCCTGTTGGGAGCAAGAGTCACTATTTTGGAAAACTTAAAAAATGCCCTTGTATCAAACAGTCTCTATTGCAATTGTATTTACTGCCAGAAGAAGTGGTTCACTGAGGTTCTGATAATTGTAACCGAGGCGGAAGGTTATCAGCCACCCTCATTGGCTTCCAATCAGATTCTTCCTTGGTCTGTCTAAGAGCAACAAAGTGAAGAGCATCGCTCCTGACCTGATAAATATGACAAGCCCATGGGTATGAATCTGGAGCAGACCAAACTTGCTGCTCTTCAAATTCTGTTTCCTCCACTAGTGACTCCGCTACACAGTATACCGAACAAGGTTCTGGCTCCTCAAAGTTGGAAACAGCAACACATCCAGGAGATACATATCCTTCTGGAGCCCGTGGATGCCAAACAGATACTGGAGCTTTGTAGTCATCCTGACAATTCCTCCACACCTGCACATCTCCAGGTTATGCATATTTTATGGCAAATGATTGCTCATGTTCTGCTCATAGACATCAGAATTGGTTGCTATAAACTTGAAATGCATGGAATAACATAACAAACACAAAATTATTAGCCATTCTTCAAATTCTTTAGCCAAACCCCTTTGTTAACCAATAACAAGAAAAATGCCACCTACCTGAATGGGTTTGCACTTTGAACAAAAATTGAACCCCCCTAACGCTCTTGGATCAATCAAACCACAATTAAGGTTGTGATATTTGACTTAACAATGAGTAGGAAGCAGGAAAAACTACATGCAAGATATTACTTCGCAGAAAAAATACACTCTTTAAACGAACCAACTCATGCCATGTGGGTTTTGTCCCCTTAAATGTACTCTTCACCTTCTTTAGCAAACAATACCTTCACTAGAATCTGACCAAGCCAGTTGTAAGATTCTATAAAATAGGGCTCACACTTGGTTGATAATTTTTGTTAATGAAATGGATGGAAGCTTCTTACCAGGTCATAACCCAGAGGAAGTGCAAACAGTCCGTCAGTGTTCCGATAAACAGCAGCCACGTTTGGAGGATGGCCACCAACATGAGCTATGTCCCCAATGGAGATATACCTGCAAGGAAAGTGACATTTCTGGTTCAAAATAGACTGAAAAAAATAACATCATCTGAAGGCAAAAACTGTGAAACATGAACAAGGGTAAGAAAAGGCGGCCTCCTGAAAACAAAAATTTTATATGGAACATCCTGAAACAGACAATAAAAAGCAGTGTTAATTTAATTCAACTTCCTGGTCATTTATTTCATGTTTCGGTTTTGTGATAAAATTTGTTAAAACCTTTCACTTTAACAAAGCATTACCCAAGAAAATATGGTTCCAGGGAAATCAATACCAAGACACCCCAGCCCCTTCCAATGTCCTTGCATGGAAGCTCACCATTAACAACAAAAATAAACTCTTGAATAAGAATAAAAAGAAACTGCAACCACACGTTGCTTATCAATTTTTCATTTACTGGGTATATGATATCTCAAAAGGGAGTTTATTATACCTTGTATTTCTCATCCACAATGAATTATGGAGCACGAAATCTTAGTTACCCATTTCAACAGAACAATGTTCTCTATTCCTAAACAGAGGGTTGAAATAATTATTAAGCAAACACCTAATAGTTTGATGTAACCCACATTGTAAGATGTTGAAGTGTGACATGCTGAAGTAGCAAGTTGAAGAAAACAGCTATTAGTGGCAATATGGGATTTCCAAGAATATAAAGTAAAAACCAGAATTACCCGTCTGGACAAATGGGTCTCCAAATGCTACCTATTCCACCGTCTTCTGTAACCTGAAAAACCAGGTGAAGTTTTGTATTTATATGCAACATGGACAAATTTAAATCAACAATCAGGCATAGCTTGATAATTTAGAAGCACCTGCTTCCTATATAGTTTGCACCGGCCTTTAGATTCTTGTTCACTGCTCCAAATCTTCAAAAAGTTGATTGCATGTTTAACAAATCTCCCTTCATCAGATGCATAATTTGATGAAGATAGCTCTCTTGATTTGATAATAGCTTTATTTGGATTATGTGGTTCTCTACCATCAGCTTCACTCCAAGCAAAATAGACATGTCTCTGGCTTGAAGGAACCTAAACAGGCAAAACACAATCAGAATTATGTATATGCAGTCTAACATTACGTTTCAATTTCAATGATTTTTTTAACAAAATTAATGATTTACACAAAACTACCTTTAGAACAAGGGTTTTCATGTCAAACTTGTATGCTTTCCACACTCTACGTACAACTGAACAGATCTTAGTAGCTTGGGCTTCCATGTCTTCTGATTCTTCTCCAACATTGCACTTTATGACCCGGACAAAATTTTCTGATCTCTTAAAACTCTTAAGATGGAGGAGCAAGTGAGAAGGTTGGTGACAGCCTGCTTTTGCCAACTCCAGGGCCATAAGCTCTTCCCATGCCACATCCCACATGATTTTGGAAGGTTTCTTATCTATCTTGTCTAGATCAAAGCACTAAACACAAGAGGAGAGAAACAGAAGTGTGTCAGATTAGCATGATAACTAGGAAGGACGTTAACTATTAAGATGACTAGCAAGCAATGAATTAAGATTCATGAGACAAACCCGCAGCAGCATGACTCGTTTGTTCGTCACTAGAACAATCTTTTGATAAGGAACGAAAAAATGGTCTTTATAGTAATCAGACCATGCAAATTTTGAGGGCTCCTTGAATATTTCAGTACAGCCAAAATGTCGACTTGCTTCAGCAAGGTAAAGTATCATCTGGGAACCAAAATAAGAAAGTTAAGAAACATATCATCAAGAATTGTGTTAGCAAGTTTTCCTCATTAGATAATCCAAGAACTAGGACTAGGACACTTCAGATTTAATTTATAGACATTTAATTACGAGTTCTGACCATCCTCTCAATAAGCTTCATGCAGGACTTTAATTCCATCAATTGGATGAAAAGTTCTACCTCCTATTTTTTCAATCTGGCAATGGGAGAAAAGGTTATATTTTGGATCTCCCTCGCTCACACATGAACATGCATGTTCCTGGCCACCATTAAATTCCTCTCAATTCTTTCAAGAGACGGTCCGCCCAGTGAACAGTAATTTATGGTGGCCATGACAATTGTGACCTTGTTGAGACGCGCTCATGTTTACTATATTCAAATTCTAGACTGGTAGATCATGTGAACTGCATACAGAAATAAGCACAACATGTGTAACACTTCTACTATAATGAACAGGTGGGCTAAATTAGAATGATATGCGGTCTCCAAGTGGAAATCTAATTTTGTGCTAAAATGTTTTATCTTGTGAGTGTTGATCATTGAAGTACCAGTAAAGATGATACTTTTTCACTCCATATCTTCATTATATTTGGGTAAAATAATCTGTTTTTCAGTACAAAGATAGTCAGACAATGCGCAAACATAGAAAAAGGAAAGGAAGATCGAGTACAACGACAAATTCCAAAAACATTTACATATAGGTTACCACTTAACTTAACATTTACATATAGGTTACCACTTAACTTTGCAATAAAAAAGACTAGTTTGATTCCCTGTGCTACGCTGTGGGATAGAGCATTTTTTCTCAATGCAAAAAGAGTGCTGGCATTGAAGTTTTTTACCATTAAGAAAATTTTTACTGCAAACTGAGTTTGTACATGCATTCAATAAAATAAATCGAGAATTATAAATGCTAATAAATGATAACAAATTTGTTGATTATCGACCTAAAAGCCTCGACTCACAATAAGCTAAGATAAAAATGTTATTTCTTGAAAAAACAAAAGGCACAGAATATTTCTTTCAGTTTGTAATGGGTCTCAAAAGTTTTATTAGTTTGAATCAATAAAATTAAATTTTATTTTGCTAAATTGAGCATTATATAAACATCAAAAGTGCTCATGATCTCAAAGGCCTGGCAACCAGAGAGCAAGCTAACCAAAAAAAAAAAAAACATCAAACTCAATTTCAAGTCAACTTAATATTGAAAGATTAAATTGGGAATAAAAAAAAGTCAAGCGACAAAAAATTAAATAAAAAAAAAAGTCTTGACTTAATGTGGGTAACTATTGCAACCGATAGTGGATTGTCATTCTTCTTTGTTGTATTTTCATCAAAAAATATTTCTTCCATCTCGTATTGCCTTGTTTGTTTATTATTTTAAACACCATTTCATGGTCTACCAAACATTAATTTTGTGAAACTGTATAACAATTTTTAAATGCAAAGCAATAGGACCCAAAAGATAAAGAAAAAAAAAAGATGCAGGTGAAAAAAAATATTTGAGGTTTATTAAATGGGAAGCAAAAGGACCCAATTAAAAAAAAAAAAAACTTGGAATGAAAAAAAGAAGAGTTGGGGCTATTCATTGTTCATATGAACAGTGTTTCCACCCCAAGTTTTTAATTGTATTGATAGTAAGCATAAGAATATGATAGTTTTCAAGTCGTGTTCCATAGCTAATGCAAAAGGTAAAATTTACTAAAAGCATAATAAATTTTATATCTTTGAAAGATTCAAATTTATTTATTTTTAATCTGAGACACCTGGCCAATATCATCATGCAGAGGTTATCAATTTACTTAAATGGTGAATAACAAAATCCTCCACCACCCCTTATCTTTTCATTCTAACATGTTTTCATTGATAAGTAATACCAAGTAATATTGAATCCACCCATCCACCCATTTCATTCTAGCATACACAAGAATCGTCACCTTATCAAATATTCCAAACCGTGTCAAATATTTTAAATCACTTTAAACTTGTCAAAGGCTTATGAAAGTGAAACCTAACAATTTTAAAATTTATAACGTCTGATAAATTTATTTTCCTTGATCTATAACCTTTCATTCTACTTGGCTAAAGATAAAAAACTCTCTCACAACAGCTTTAAATATAAGCAATAGAAACTGTACCTGACCAGAAGCCTCTTTCTCAGAATACTCTCTCAGAATACCATCAGCACGAATAGCCCGTGGGTTTCTGAACCTCTGGGGAGTGGTCTTGTTATTAAGAGCCCCTAAACATTTTGAGCAACTAGCACCTATTCCATCAACAGTCAAGGAGAAAAAATCTAGTGCCCCACTAACAGGTTGCACAATAAATCCTATGAAGGCACGCCCCAGTCCATGAGCCAGTCCTAAGAATCCATTCTGTCTGGCACTCTCCACAGGCTTTGTCAGAACTCCAGATACCCCAAAGGCAACACCTTGTGCAAAAGCTTCTGTTCCTTGAATAATTCCATCACCTACCCCAGTGATTCTTCGTGACTCAACCTGTTTGAGTGCCAAGACCTTGTTTACAATTCCAGAATACACAAATAAAGTTTCTTGATTAAACAAAGTAAACACACACCTGCTTCGAGCGTAATTGAAGAAACTGTCCATCAGTTGAAAGCTCGGCAAACCCTTTACTAAGAGAAGACAATGTGGAACTTGTCATACCAAGTACATCTACAGAAAATATCAGATGTAAAGGATTATGTATCAGATCTCTCCAAATACGATTTTGAATGGCAGGAGCAATGGAACTCTTTCGCATGAACCTGTCCCTATGCATCACTCTCCTGAGATGCACCTGAATTGAAGATATCAAAATGTTATATCTCATTTCCAAAAAAGTGCTGCAGTTTATCTTCATGTTATTTGAAGACAGAAAATCTTGCAGCTTACAATGAGAAACAGTTGACTTGGAAGTTACCACTACTTTTAATTAAAAGTCAATCATCCAACCTGAATTTTGAGTGCATTTCCAACAGCAGACAGTATTGGGCTCCATACACCTAGAACCCCATGAGGTCTCTGAGATGGTTCTGTCTCCAGGGAAACCTTCAGCCTTATTTCTGAAACATCAATTAACCTGTAAAGACCATAAAGGGAGAAAATTTATAGCTTTGAATCAAGTCCAAAGAACATTCAAAGTATAGAAGATTCCATGGGGAAGAACGAAAACCTTTTCACTCTACAAAAATAAACATGTATGCTTGTGAATACCTTGCATGATTGTGCTAATATATGAATGGTAACTACAGTTGCACTGGCTTATCACATCATGACATTTGTGAATGGAGTCAAATTTGCTCTACTAAATCAAAAGCAGCCAGCATTCCTCACAAGAATTTTCAATAGCTACACAAACTCATCAATTCAATTACAGTAAAGGATATATGATAAGTGCAAATATTAGGGAAGATTATCAAACATATGAAGTGATGATCCCAATTGAAGTAATAGGAACCATGAGTTTTACAAAAACCACACCAAACATGAATAAACAGACACCAATGCTTTGAAGCCAGAGTCCAATATGCTTGGTTTCTTGAACAAAAGAGAATGTGAAGGGTTGACAAATGACTAGTAATTTTTAACGGGTTCAGTTAAGGAAAAAAAACATATTTGAATGTGCGTGTTAACGTTGGAAAGAGGCCAAAATCAGGAAAATATCAGCAAAACCATCGCTTCATCATCTTTTCCCAACAAAGAGTTTCACACCCCTAAATTTAATACACATCAATGTTATTAAGATGGCCAAAACTTCAGACATCAAAATAAAAAATGCACTATCAGATATCAGAAGATACAGGTGAAGAAACTAGAAATTCCAGGCAACATAGACTCCTAGGCAAAACTAAGCCAAGACTTTTAGAGTAGAAAATGTAAATCAATCTTTCATTCAGCATTGCAGTAACAATGCACTCTCCCACTTGCAGCTATGATGGGAAATGAAAATCTCACCCTATATGTATCTCTGGATCAACTTCTGTGACGTTAGAACTTTGGGGTACACGATCTAGCTGAAGATTGTTATAGAAATCCACCAATGCCCAGATAATTGGTTCATGAATATTAAGCCTCCAAACCTTATCAGTAACCTGGCATGTCCATGAAGATATTAAATTAGATCATACTGTTCTCCTAAGCACAGTATCATATACATTTCAAGTATCACTTTCACGAAGCATTACCCGTATATATAAACGTGGGTAGACCTGGATGCCATCAGTGCTCTCATTGCGTATTGTAAAAGTCATCTTAAATACAGGATGATGGGTATCAGTGGTCTGCTCGGGTGCAAACAGCACTGGCATCAATGTTAGAGGGAGTTGATTATCAATCTGCAAATTACCTAGTATGAGCTTGAACCTGCCACAAATGCACATATTCAGATCCTTTAGTTCAAGCACCAATTTCAATATGAGGAGATTCAAGGGGTGTAAAGTTGGAAGTTATTTAAAGGTTTCTGAGGTTATGCTAATTAATAAACAGATGTATAATCATGAAGATCTACAGACACAAAAATTGAAAGCAATTTTGCCCCCTCTCTGGTCTCCCCCCAGATTCAAAAAATCCATTTAATTTATTAAAATGATTCACATAAATACAGCAAGTGATGTTCAATAATTGCACATGGAAAAAACAACAATTTTTGAACATCATGAGAAATACCTGCTTGTAGACCCACCATCATAGCCAGTTGAATATGATACAAATACTCTCTCCAAGTACATGTAAGAGAGCTCTTTTGGTCTATGATCCACAACAGAAATCCCAACCACTCCCAGCTCGACTATAAGCTCTATAGGCGCTGCAGCATTTTGCATCGCGCTCTGCACATGTGAGGTTCCCCAGTTTCCAGCAGGTGTCAGAGACATGCTTTCTTCACGTGAAGTTGAACCTTGATAATTAGTGAACCTCCCAACCTTGACATCTCCCATTTCTACAACATGAAACTGCAATCCTAATTCAGCATCTTCTGCAGAAGATATCCCAGTCCCTTCCATATCAAGTTTCCAAATACTATTTCTACTGTCACTATCAACCATGGCATCAACAATTTTTTGACCATATGGATCTTCCCAAGCAAATTTCTTTGTTGAAAGAGGTTCCAACTTAATCCAGGCATTGTCTCCAAACCCAGATTGCCGAATGCTTATCATCTTGTCAGTTCTGTTCTCAATTCTGTTAAATGAAAGTTGCAAGTCAGCCACAGCATGGATAGGTGACATATGTGCAGGTGCTTTGAGAAATGCAACATAACTACCTGATGGGACCATCTGATGATCCGGGGCGGAATACAACTATAAAACGTGATCCTTCTTCATATCCTCGTATTTCTGTCCTAAAAAATCTCCAACTATGATTTTGACCCCTCAAAACCAGAAAGATAGTGTCCTCTTTTGAAATTTGAACTGGAAACGACCATTCTGTATCTTGCAGCCGAACCTAGGAATCGCGAAATATGTAACTTGACCAGAAAATAAATATAGCTCACCACACTATTTAATTAAGTTTTAATTTCATATGTGCTGGTTTGAAAACTATGCACTCCCTTTTGCGAGGAACACAAAATCATAAGTGTCCAGTTCGCCTGTTGCTAGACCTTCAAAAGATCCTAAAGGTGCTATTTTTCCATGCAACATTTCATGTACAAAACTGCTGTCTTGAATATAGGGATAAGAAACCGGGAAATATAATTGATTTTTAGGAAACACAAGATAACATTCGCTGGTTTTATGATAGAATAGACCACTGTTGAGGTTCTCCCTATCCCCTAAATATACCGTCTTTTTTAGCAGTAAAATTCTAAAACCACCCCCAAACTTGTGAAGCAATTGAATAGTTATAAAACTTCTTTTTATCTATTCTGTCCCTCAAAGTTACAACATCATTTGCGATTAACAAAAATTGAAGATATGGCATGCATTAATTGTAAACAAGCAGTTTCTTTACAATTTTCCATATCAGTGTTTTTCTTTGATTGTGGAAGCTTTAATTTGAAGATTATAAAAATAATAAAACAGCTAAATGACATAAATGAAAAACATAGGGACTAAATTGAAAATTTATCGAAGTTCAAGGACTACTGTATATAGCAGGTATATAGACAAATTTAACAGAAGAAATAAAGAAAAACATCACTGATATTTTGACAAAAATGATTGGAAGGGATATTTGAAAATCTAAGTATTCTTATATGTTGCTTGACGGATCATTTAGTTTAAAAATTAGTCTACCTAGATCGTCCATCATATTAGTTATTAGTTACACGGTTTATTGGATACTGGTGTATATACAGAAAATACCAATCAAATCAATGAAAGGGATTTACCAATTTAAATATAAAAAATCTAACTGAATAACTTAAAATGATATGGTGCTGCAATATAATATTATTAACAGTACAGTTAGGCCAATTTTTCACTAATTCAGCAACAATAAATCCATGGAATGAGAAGGGTAGAATAAAAAAATTTCTACAAAAACTACATACTTATCAAAATTTCTTCTAGGTATCCCTACTTGCATTTTATTTTCTATTTGAATTCTTGTACATTTAAAATAACAATAAATTATGTGCATTTGTTTACAAAATATTGATCACTGATTTGGCAATGCACTTGATTGATCATTTTTCATAAATTAAGACACTCAGCTAGAAAAACTATAGGAATTCAAATAGAAATTTTGACAAAGTACATGCACCACAATTGCGATTAAATCAAATGATAAATGATAAACATACTACAATCATACAAACATGGAAAAATCATGCTTCTGGTTAAGCTCCATAAACAACCAATGTCAACATATATAGATCCTCAGAACATGTTATTAGAAACTAAATATGAAATTTGCATTAAAGAAGTATGCCAAGATGAGAGACAAGTAGTGGAACAATAATGCATCCCAAATTTTGATTCTACCCTTCTCATAATTCTGATGGTTCAAGATTAGCCTTTTGAACTTACTCAAGAAATGACTTGCAGATAAAGTGGCTTTACTCTTTTGAAATTGAGGAACACCTGATAATAGGCATGATGTTTCTCAATTCAAGAAAAATTCTATTTTCTCCTTGGGTGAATATGACAAAGAAAGTTTGATCATTGTTTTCAGTCGCTAAAAAAACTGAGTTGAATGGTTCAATGGTTTTGGTTTAGTTGAATCTAGAAGAGTCGTACACTAAATACCCTTTCAGGAGACATTCTCAACTTCTGAAGCACACCATTTCATAATAAAAATAAAATGAAGAAAAGAACAGTGCATGTAGAAAAATTATCAATTAGGAGATATCATATCTATTTCCTCCACAAGTAAAATTCCTCATCTCCACAGAAATCAATAAATATTAACTGTTAGAATTCTGAAGGCAATCCACTAACCTGGATTTTATCAGTTTCAGTGGTTTTGCGGTATGCAAAGGCAATTCTTGAATCAGATGCCCGTAGAACCTTTGGTTCATCTTCACTGTTTAGCTTAATAAACATGTCTTGACCAATTCTATTAGTAAAGGTCATGAATGGCCGAACATAAATTACCTAAAGAATAAAACGATGAGTTAACACAAATAGTTGGGAAGATTTCTGAAATTCTGTATATTATGTATTACCTTAGTAGGGACAGATTGGTAAGGACATGGTTTTGTAGAAACAAAAAGCCACATGCAGTTACCATCAGCATCGTAAGCATAGAAATCCAGAGAGCCATCCTAACAACCCAAAAAAGGTGAGATCATAACAAGGACATTAGAAATTGATAACTTGATAGATAAAACAAATTGATTACCATATCACCAAGGGGAGAAAGATCTTTAACAGGGCCAAAGTGCTGCTCCTGGTCAGATCGAGTGATAGACGCTGATAGGCCCAGCAAATTAAAGTTCAATGCCGAAGCAATTGTATGACCTTCATATATTTCCTCTTCAGTTATTTCCCCGAGAATTTCTTGATCTCTCCTTTTGGACATAAATGGAAGAGCAATTTTTCGTGGATTTTTTTCCTCCGCTAGATCTACAAGCCTAAATCTAAGTGGAGGACATCTGGTGATTGAAAACCAATAAGGAGCATAGACTCTAATGATCTTTGCTAGCAGTGGTTGTTCCTTGTCATAATTGTGATCAAGAACGAGTTGGACAATCCTGCATATTATCTGATTTGTAAGCACATATTTTTCAAAGACATTCTAGTAAAACAAATTATGCAGCATGTTTCAGAACCTTCCAGAAATTGAACTTCTTAAGCTTATTGTTTTTGATGGAAGTCCACTAGGATGAGATATAAGAACAGCTTCCTGTACAAGACATTGGTGAAAACTTCAGAAAAAACATTAATAAAATAAATCAAAGGTGATTAGTATTCAATGCTAACAAAGACAGTGATATAGCAACAAGTCAACGAGACTAATATGCTTGTAGGAAATCTTACATGCATCGGAACCCATCCTTTTTGTGGAAGTAGTGAAAGGAATAAAGGCTTTCTTATGTCAGCAGTGTGAACCTTCACTGTTTCTCCAGGAGAAAATACTCCCCTAGCACATGCTACAAAATGACCACGTGGTTGCATATTGAGTACAGAGTATTCAGCTGCCAAGGGAAGGCAATTGCTAAAAGTTAATGGAGATTTGACCACAAGACACCAATCCTCGATAGGATCACAACGAATGTCTTTTGCAATCTCTGTGGCTTGTATGCTTACGCAAAACCACAATTTATGGGAACCCTTTGAAGAGGTACCACTTATCTGGCTGCAGTACAATAGTTCTTCAGACTCTGTGAGAGATGATATACATATTCCAGAATCTTTTGGCTCACCAAAACCCTCAGGTTGTCCAGGCTTATCCACCATATAACTCCATGAATATTCATCATGAGTACTAACATTTGAAGGCTTTAATTGCAATATATACACACCAGATTGTGTCAAGGCTGGTAAAGGAAGAGGCATAGAATCTCCAGGCTTCAGTGATCCAACGGATACTTCCTGCTTTACATCATACAAAATTTGTTTCCTGGTCCTAATCCATCTCCTTTGCCTTGCATGGTTCGCAAATTCTAAAGGATTAGATGACTCAGGCCACTTAAGGCTCTCAACATCTGGAGAATATACCCAACCATCAGCATCATTGACGGACAAGGTATCCAAATGCCAATCCTCAGTCCATTCCCAGCCTGATGGTAATCCAACTCTAGAGATTTCCTGTGTGATTAACAGGTATTAGAAGTAAGATAATGGCATCAAGACAGTAATTCAAACTTTGCTAAA
>Ga0307514_10002800_pt1 | contig 17509 bp, 18 predicted proteins | sample 16_EM_MG_FD_203088 | JGI IMG/M metagenome (GOLD analysis project Ga0307514, IMG submission 203088) | Populus trichocarpa ectomycorrhiza microbial communities from riparian zone in the Pacific Northwest, United States - 16_EM | ecosystem: Host-associated > Plants > Roots > Unclassified | place... | reverse complement strand
TCCAGCACACTCAGTGCTCTGCGTTTTCCTGTACATACTTCTCAACATAATTGATACTGGTATCGCTGGTATTGCAATTGCAAGGCTGCTCCAGAACCCACTACTCATATGCCAAGCTCAACCCCTGTCATTTTCTATACCGGATCCCTTGCTATACCAGACAGAAAGCGCTGGATTTTAGCCGTCCGTTATAGCAAGGGTGGACTGTATTATCAGAGTACCAATCAATGTAGATTGATCAAACCATTAATAGTTTGGCGGCTCCTTTGGTAAAGAGCTCATGATGTGTACCTACTCATATTGAAAAGCAACTGGTATGTTAGGGATATTACCTACCCGTTCCTAATGCAGATCACCGTAACCAGCCCATTGGTAGACCTCATACATAGGCCGCTTGATGCACGGAGTTTTGGAGTATCAGGCCAGAATTGAAGGCGTATTAATATAGTTTGGTTTTTTAGCTCACACTCTTAAGTCTAGATGCCTTAAGAGACTACTCCCCAATCTAGGTTCATACACATCATTCATTTGGAGGACTACACAGGCTAGCACGTATGTGTGTATGACCACCCTGAGACATGCTGGCGAGGTAAACAATCCCGCTTTACCTAGCTCAGGGTAAATAAAACCACCAGTAAAAGTTGGCTCACCCAATCACCTACTCAGCACCCGCATAAGGACGGGGAAGCACCCACAGGTAGCAATCAATATACATACATGCATATATTGCATTTACAGATATATAACCTTCTAACATACACATTCGTAAGATAAAGCCAAATCGTATTTCGGCTGGACTGGGCTCTGAATGGAAGTACAGTACATACATACCAAAACTCCCGTGCCGTACTAGTGTATGAAACATACAGTACGTACTGAAATTTTCGTTGTAGTACTTTGGTGACTAAGCCCTCACTGTATTGGTGCCATACACGGACATGAACCGGTGGATGCAGCCAAGGGTCAGTTAACCGAACTTCATATACGGCACGGTTTCCAAAACAGTTAGCCATCTCGGGAACAGCTTGTACACCACTATACGATTCAAATTGTCTAGCACGTGTAGGTAGTTAACCATTAGTTGTACTCAAAAGTATCTTGTAATAGAAATAACTACTTGTTCTTTATAAGTACATTATACTCTGAAAAGCCCCGAACGTATATAGTGAAAAGCCAACATAAAATCACCCAAGTGGCCTCTGCAATGGTCAATTGCGCTAGGCTTGCAAGGTTGCAATTAAACAGCTGCTGTCATGCTGACCATGGTCATAAGGACATTTGAGGCACTAAGGCAATGCCGGGGCGGCTCGGGTGTTGATTTGGCGTCTATGATTCTCTAGGTACCTAGTTGCTACCCCTCACGTCTCATATCCCATAGACTTGCACAATTTGCTTTGTCATTTACTATCCCAACAATGATGTAATTTCCTTATCGTTAACGGGGGTGTTCCTGTAAGTAGGGGCTGGATCGACCCAGTGGTTGAGAGAGTTCCTTACCGGGTTTCCACTCAGGGGATGCGGTCCCTCGCCATAGTCTACATAGGCTGAATGCGAGTAGTGATGAATTAAAAAAAATAAAAAATAAAAAAAACCCAAGCAAGTACGGACCCTATAGAGAATCCAAGTCAAGCCTGGGATCTAGGGGCAACATTTACCTACTAGTATTGTAGGCTGGTATTGTTGAGTGATACTGAGCATTGAGCTCCTAGATGTTAAGTTGCCAACCAGATCTACCAGATCCTCCCCTAAATTCCGTAGTCGGGTTAGCGGTACTCTGCTATAATTTCCATTTTAACCCTAGTCAAAGCCACACATAGGTACAACAAGAAGGGAGTATATTTCGGGGGGTACGGGGCATACGCGGGGAATACTTCTGGGTGTGGGGTATACCCCCCTTCCCTGGCTATCAGTAGCTACTTACCTCCCGATGACAAGCAAAAACTGTTTGCCTCATGTAATTTGGATGGCCCATTTGGGGGATAGATTGGGGAACAGATACAGTACCGCAAAAATGACAGCTGCTTCAAACGTTGCTATAAGTACAGTATGTCTCAAACGCCAACCAACCATTCAACTGCAGTATATAAAAAAAACAGATTCGAGACAACACAAAAGCTGAAGATGAGCTGCGGCAATTGAAATACGAGTATGCAATAGCTAATTGGACATCGCTGCCGCGGTACAGCAGGATGTGGGTCTAGCTAGGTAGGTGGGAGTGGTCGAGCTAATGTCGGTTGCTATTAGTCTAGCGAGCACCGACCTCTTGTAGAGAGGTTGACAAAATACTAATTCTATTCGCGGGGTACATACAGAATATTCTGGGCCTAAGTACTGTATTATTCTCCGGTATCCGCCTCAAAGCCTAAGGCTCCCTCGGGGGAAAGGCGTATGATAGACTCAAAAAAAAATATTCTCCGGTATGACCCGGATGTGTATCTGATGTTTGCCAAAACTCACCCAAAATTGGCATGGGTACAGGGGTATATGAGAGACAAGAATTTGATATACTCCCACTTATGAACAACACTACACAGCCACAAAGGCTTCAAACTGACACAGTACAGGATAAGTATTGACTCTCATGCTTCAGCTTTCTTCTAGTAGTAAAACTATTTCAAGAAAAGAAGAGTTCAGCTCGTTGGGAATGGAGTTTTGTACCCCTGTCAGGTCTGGTGCGACTTCGCCAGTACTTGTACCGCCATCTGGAGGGTAGGTAAAATCCGAAACTTTGTATCACTGTGGTACAGTCTCCAAATACCGACATCTGGGAGTCTTGAAGCTGGTATATAAGATTTTCGCGCCCCCTCTGATCCCCCCCCACACACATAACCCTTACCATACTCTCGCCCGGTGTTAATCATAGTAAATCTCCGAAGTTGCATTTTTTGAGTTGCCGTACCAAATTTCAATGGCACACTACATAGCCACTTTCTATCGGACTTTTGAGAAAAACTATTTACGGAGTCTAGAAATCACATATGTAAAGGGTCAGATCAAGTACTATAGTTTTAACCACAATCCATAAGTGGATGTATTTTTTTTTAAAAAAAATTGTGGAATTGCGGCAGTTTGAGCCCTATACTTTGGATGTGTTTTTTTTTTTTGAGCAGTTGTGAAAAAAAATTTTTTTCCATAATCAATTCATTCTCAAATTACAGCTCGAGATAGAGCTTGAGTGAGATATCCACATTAATAATTTTTGGATGGTTGCTCAACCCCGTATTCTCTCCAAGTTGCGCTAGCGAGAGTCGACGTCAACGAGGGGTTGTGCGACCAGACTACACAGACGTTACCCTCAGACATGTGTGCCCAGGATAATTACAATCCAACATTAGGCAAGAGACTAAAGCTAGTATATATCGTCTCGTGATCGAAGCGGCCTGGTAGGTATCAAAGCAGTGATGCTCGTATGATCACATCTGCCTTACCCCCACGTGCATTGGAGTGGGATGATGACAAGCATGCATCTCTTGGGGTGGTTTAGCTGGTTCACATAATTGCGAACAACTATATCTCGTAGTTATCAGTGGATAAATATTAGTTGTACCTACATCACGGGTATCAATGTGCAAAATCCTATCCCCTGACGTAAACGTCAATACGAGGCCCCCACAGAATTATTCTGGGCTTGAAACACACATTAGACATGGCTGAGAACAGCCTTCGGGCTTCACGAACGTATTCATATGTACTCTAGCACTTCAATTTGGAATGGCAAACCGGCACTCTCTATCCAGAATTGTCAATCAATCAAGTGCTCATGTTTCTCCTCCAACGGGGCTTGGAATCAATAGCGTTAACCTTGAAGGTGGGGTATGCACGGCTCGTTATATACTATACCATATTGACTCAAGTGATCTACGTACTGGAGTCTTTTCAAAGCCCCATTGGTTTAGGGTCCGGCTTGGGTGACCCCGCAAACAACCCGCAGACAGAATATCCGGGTAAGATTGTCTTCATCAGTACTGAGATCAGAGCCTAGCAAGAGTATGTGGGGTTAACATCTATGATATCTGATATGGGCATCATTTTGGTGTTTTTTCTTTTCCTTTTGAGTCTATACGCCTTTCCCCCGAAGGGAGCCTTAGCGTATCTTAGAAATTACCTACCCTTGTGCATGCATATAGGTATATCAGTGCATAAATAAATATGCGAGCTGCTGCCGCAATCCCAACCATATTTTGCATTGCAATCTACTAGAGCGGCCTGGATATGGCGAAGGCCTTGATCAACCCAGGAACACATCCACAAATATTGCAAGGGCTGACCTACTTACCGTACATATACATGCATGCATGTCTCTGGGTGCATCAGGGCATAGTCCTTGGAGTGTATATCCCACACCACTCTTGAATTCAGATTGCAGCCAGTGAATATATTACTCTGGTGCCTGCCTGCCTTTTTATCTGTTCGCATACAGACCGCGTCGGGCCGCCCTTTTGGGAGTTCTCTAAGCGTTTCAGATCCGTCTCTAAACTAAGTAGAAGCCCACAGTGAAATGAGAATGTGACTTAGGAGAAGATAACCAGGGTATATTACTTATACAATTCTGCACTGTTGACCAAGCAAACACCAGAAACATTTACCTGTTCCCTGACCTCCTTGTCCGAGAATACGGGAGTAGGTTTCCAGGCCACCTCACCGGATCTGAGACATACCAGAAACCGAGACATATCAGAATTCAAGACATATCAGAAACCCGTCGAGTTAGTTGCGTTATCCCAACGTCCGTGGCAGTGTAACATACCTGGGTAAATAGCTGCAAATACCCCTTACGTGCAAATCATCCGAATCTGCCGGGCAACTTTCTTAAACTCGACAGTCACGGGGAGCTAGAGGCACTACATAGTGCAAGGCTCGAGCGACTCACATATTTTGACTTTAGACAGCTCAGCATTTGTTCAACCCCTTCATCCGACAAAGGACCTATTCCCGAAGGTGGACTCTCAAATGGGAGAGCACCCCTTGAGTGGAGGAAGTCTGGTTCACTGCTATCTGAGGACCGTGACGCAGCACAGAAATTCTGCCTAAACACTGAAAAATTAAGGCCGATATTTACCTACATCAGTCTCCTAATCCCACCAGAAGATGACACAACCCCTGAACCGTTCCAGACATCCTACGCATGTAAGTGGTCTTAATGTCCTGTGGTCATGACTGTGCACTCCACGAAAGCTAACTGTATATTATATTCAATATCTCCTCCTAATCGGCAAGAGCGGATTGGATCATGACCTCTCCTGCCCTGGCATTGTCAGCTGCTTTCTCAGCTTTATGCATGGTATATAGAACATCTGGCTGGGACGATAACCACGTGCACCCCTAAAATACTTCAATGTCTGCCAGTGCTGCAACCGGTCGACGCCTTCAAATGTAGATCTGGCTCTGGGGTTTCCAGAAGGACGAGACAGTGAGCTCGACTAGGGGCTGGGCACAGGCTTGGTACATGTCCCATGTCATTACGTGGCTACTGGAGACATATTTGTACATCTCTTGAAAATGGGCCCGATCAAACTCCCGTGGGATGATGCTTACACGAGGTTACTAAAATGCGGCAGCTTTCCCTGTCCTGGCCACATGTGCAGAAGCTTGATCCGACACAAGAGCTCGGATAAATGAGGCTACAGAAGACGGTCTGCAATACCTACTGGGTAGGCGTACAGTATGCTAGTATACTGTAGAGTACAATCAAGTATTGAACCTGCTGTATACAGCTTCTCTGGACACAACTGAACAAGATCAGTGAGGCCATTCGCAAGTTTTTATGTACAGTAGATAGCTGTGCATGCGATGTATTATCTTTTCCCACATAAAAATCTTGCTAGGGTATTGCTGATCATCGGTACTTACAACGAAATATTTGCTTTTGGTGCTGGCCCGAGTACATGTTGAGACTAGTGTACGTGCACGCCTGCAAACGTAGGGAGTTAGTCGGTTATGAAGTCTGGCTGCACGAACGTCTGTACATTGCCTATGTCCCGTAGACGGTAACCACCTCTCTATTTAGCCTAGTAACAACTGAACAACTGAATAACTTATAGGACTACTGGTTTTTATGGTATTGGGTAGGATCATGAGAGGCTGGTGTAGGATTGGGGCTTTCTAGTCTGGTTTAGAGCTTTGAATACCGTTGCCGCACTTGAGCCTTACTGATCGGTTGCTTGAAATGATCAACCGGAAGTATCGTGTCTAGTATAGGTGTAGATGACGTTGGGGTCGGGGCGGCTGAGACTCACGAGGGGTATTTAGAGTGTGATTTGCCACTGCCACTGGGGTATAAACCGCTGATTGGATTTGCTTATTATTCTGGAACTGAGTTTCAATCCATAAAATCACTTGGTCACAAGCATAGGATGAAGTAGGCGGCCACTTCAGCCAGCTCGAGCTCTAGTATTAGGTATATGGTGCATGTTTGCTGCCACATCGTATACAGCATTGCAGTGTATAGATGTATACGTATAAGGGTGAGTAATGGCTGGAGCCACAGATTTTGTGCTTGATCAAAACTGATATTATAATACGATGATGATGATGAATGCCATATCGCCCCGGGTTCCGGGATATAATCCCTCAGCATGTGCGCTTGCATCCAGGCCGAAGCAGCGAAGTCATCAAGATAGAAGTGTTAGGGTGCGTACCAGGGCGGTTCTGCTGTATAATTTCCGACTGATATTAGTTCCTTTTTTTCTTTTTAAGATCGAAGTATGCATGGGAGGGCTCCCAAGCCAGAAACCCTGCACGAGGACGAATTGTTTTGGGACTTTCGTTCGCTTAGGCACTCCATAGGATATGTCACGGTCCCAGAGACCTGCCCTGCTGCGTGAACCCTGCACATCAAACTGGCAACTCCTAAAGAGGGAGGCGGCAGGCCCCGCTCCAGCTCTTGCATGTCCTCAACTTCATGGTCTTAATCCATCAAGAAGCATGCGAATCGTTTTAGCGTACGTTGGAATGAAGCAAATACTCTTTCGAAATTCTCAGCAATCTGGGGGGGTTGGGTTTTGCCCATTACGAACTCTCAGTTTATTTGCAAAGCCACTTCTCACTATGGTACAATTGAAGAAAAATGTCCTGGACGCATCTGATATAAATACATAGGTGGGGAAATTAATTGTTCCGATGATTGTGTATGATACTGGTATTACTGGTATTGTACTGCACTGACTGGCTTCCATGGTTGCGCGCGTCCATAAACTGCGCACCCCCGTACCTTGCAACCTCGCCGCTTTCTCGATGGCTCTATAGGACAGTGTGGTGTCAGCATAGGCCAGGTATAAGGTGTAAATCCAAGTCGCATCCCCATGCAAGTTCACTTGCTCGCTGTGCTCTAGGTACCATCCCCACCCTCTTGGAGCCTTCCATGCATCCAAGTGTGCAATACACCGGCCTGGCCACATAAAGCTGGTATCTCCCCCCCTTGAATGTCGTCCATACCATTTTCACGACAACCCATAACGACCTGCTAGGGAAAGGTGCTTCGTGTTCATATGCACTTGTCAGTGAGTGAGTGCGTGGGTGACTGAACGTGTGTGTGAGTGCGTGTGTGTGTCTGGACAAAGAAGTGACCGAACAGACAGCCTTTCCTACATACGGAGTACCAGCACCTGGACAGTCAACAGTGCCTCTCCCCCAAGCCGGTTGCTAGGTTATTTTTGTATAGCAACGAGATCCTTTTCCACCAACTCGGTTCAATAATCAGCAGCCGAGCCCGATACCAGATAGCGAAGCTAGAGATCCATTATCCACTTCGCCCACTGAGAACAAAGATGGTCACACCCGCTCGCGATGGAGACTGCTCACTTTATCCTTCTCCAAGGCCCTCGCTCAAAAGCCCATGTGATGCCTCACCGTCGGGGAGTTCATCAATTGCTTTTACTCCGTCTCCATCGCCGGATAACTCGATATGCACATCCCCGGTTTCCATCAACATCACTATGCCTAAGACTCCTACTGGTCACGTCGCTCCTAAAATTGAAGAAATTGAGGATGAGCATATCGACATTAAGCCCCCTCTGTTTGAGTCAGCATCGCCTACCCAGCTGCCTATTAAGCGGGGTCGTGGCCGTCCACGAAAACCCTCCATCCCAGCGCCGGAGCCCAAGTTGAAGGGAGGCCGTACCAAGACTGGGTGCGTGACATGTCGGAAGAGGAAGAAAAAGTGTGATGAGGGAAAGCCGGCATGTCAGTATATTCCCACTTTCACATACATACATACATTCTCATATCGTTCAGGACACCACAGCTGATTGTTGCTATAGGTAGCAATTGTACAAGGAACTCTCTCCGTTGCGAGGGATATCCGGAGAGAGTGTTCTGGAGACCTGGCAGACAGCGGATCGAAGGTAGTGGACATTGAGCCCCATGAATTTCCCGCTGTGAAGTTAACTGACTGTTTTGGTGGGAAGGCCACTCCTGCCTCAATAGGCAGCCGGACTACCCCAATAGGGACCACCTACCAGTCTCGCATCTTGGGGAACTACTCCTGAGGGCGGGGGCACCAGCCGCCAGTCTCGGGCCTTGCGCCACTGGAGCCACTAATGTTGACATTCAATGCGACTTACCATTCCTCATTGATGGAGTCCAAACCCCACAAGATCACCACTTGCTGGATCATTTCGTGTATGATGTGAGCCGGGTGTTAACCCTGATCAATGATGAGACAAACCCTTTTCAGGAGCTCATACTGCCAATTGCAGTACAGCATCGAGGGCTTATGCACTCTCTGCTGTGCCTCTCTGGAGCTCACCTTGCGCGTAAGGATCGTGAGCCCAAATACAAAATTGCCCAAGCCTATCATCTCGACCAGGCCCTGAAGATTTTGCGAGCTGAAACCAATGGGAGGCCAATTGCCAACGACCCAACACTTGCTCAAATGTTGATATTGTGTCTTGTGTCGATCTGCCTCGGGGAAAAGGAAGGCCAGTATCGGCCACATCTGAATGCTGCCTGCAGTATCCTGTACCAGCTTCAGACTGACACCCCTTTCGGGAAGTTTCTTTTCGAATTTTTCATGTACCATGATGTTGCGAATTCCGTTACATCTTTGGAGAGGCGCCCAATTTGCTACATGGAAGACTTTTGCCTTCCAGGGTTTATCTTGCAGCCAGGGGCAGGAGCTCTGCTTGGTGTCCTGGATGGCCTATTTGGATACATATCCAAAATCACCATTTTGAGAGACGCCGTGAGAGAACGCAGGAGAAGGCGCATGTGCGTCGACTATGAGATGCTCTCAACAGCTGTGGCTATCGATTCTCAAATTCGGATGTGGGTACCTCCACAGCATCCAGATCCTCACCGATATATTGCAGCCCTCCTTTACCGCCAAAGCACTTGGGTTTATCTCTACCGCACAATCCAACCTTCTCAACCAGGCGCTAAAATTAGGAGGGCCGTTGCAGAAGGACTCATGTTTATGCAGAAGTTGCCAGAAAACTCGGCAACGCAAAGCATTTTGTTGATGCCTCTATTTATACTTGGTTGTGCTGCATTCGAGGTGAACCAGAGGCAACTCATCACAGACCGGTTCAAGTCCTTGTATGAGTACTCTGGCCTTGGGAACATCCTGGCGGCTCATGAGGCCGTGGAAAAGGTTTGGCAGTTGATGGATGCAGGAGACGAGAATGCATGGGACTGGGAAACCATTCTCCATAACATGGGATATGACTTTCTGGTGGCATAAGTATTTTCTGACTGTGGTCCACAATGCAATTCTAGGTTTCAATATTTGCAAGTGTAGCATTTCTTAGTTCAATCTCTTTCCTTCCTCTTGTTCCCGTCATGGCGTTCAATGGTGTTTCATGCTTTCTGTCTTGCATCTTCCTTGTGTGCCTTTCCAGGTGTTAATTGGAGCGGCTGACCACGGGTGCTTTTCCCAGCTTCTTAGAATGAAATCTGTCATGCTGATTGGGTGGAATTTAGTTGCCTTTCCCAGCAGCAAAAATTGGGAATTTTTTTTTAATTTCACTGTTGTATCCTTTCATTCGCGTATTTTATATTTTGCTTGGTGGTCAAAGTCTTGGCGAGGGATTGTAGTCTCATATGTGCCCAAGAGAAAGTCTGGTATTTGGGTGGGAGTCTAGCCCCAACTTAAGATAGGTATATCAATGCATGATCTGGCTGGAGAGACTTCTAACGGGAGGCTTGAGAGATCTCCAGCTGTTGTTTTGGGAGACAAGGATGGCTTATGGGGACCATACTTACCATGATGTCGACATAAAGTATTAGAGGCTGTGCGTGAATTGATCAAGGCTGGGTCGGTGTATCGAAAGGAGCCGGGGACACCTAGCTATGCCAAATAGGCTAACAGGCTTGATGGTCGTATTGGATGCTCTGCAATAAAGCCCTTGAGGAGATGGATATCGAATTATCTTGACTTCTGTACCACACGATGTATATGTGACACACCAAGCCTATAATTCATGTTATGACATCATACTGATACACATAACTACTTTTAAGACGAGATTTTTTTTTTTTTTTGAGTCTATACCGTATGCCTTTCCCGCGTTAGGCTATGAGGCGTTAAGAGCACCCAGAAAAATGGTCTTAAGTTAGTTTGTCAGAATCAGGTGATCTGCCAACCATCCTCCGAGCCTCCTCCGACTCACTCTCGACATTTTCCCAAACAAGTAATTCACCATTCACTAGGCGAGCACTGGCCATGCATTGGCCAATGGTTTGACCGTCCAGATATTTCAAAAATGTCGGGATAAAGTGCCCTTTTCCTCCACAAGTAGATTTATAGATATATATATTGCATTTATGTAATACTAACCGAGAACTTTCAATAGTTAGTGTTGCCCTTTATATACATACACTCGCAAAAGAGCCACGACTAAAAGTCTATATCCGTACGATAATTACTATAGCTCCTTTTTATAAACATGATAAATAGGCTATGACATTAGAGCATCACACCAATAATCATTGTGTTAAGGGAACGCATAATTCCCCAATTTGGACGCATATCATTTGTTTGAGCCTCACTCAAAGTTACTTCTACTTCTCGATCACCTCACCCAGTTCTGAGACGGTACGTAGCTCACTTCAGTACTTTTTAACACACCAGACAGTGGCCAAGGCTGCAAATCGATCAGCAGAGAGAGATGTCCATATTTACGACGCTAGCCATCCTGATACTGACAAATGGTAGGTATCTCCTTGGTTACTATGGTTAAGTTGATGTTGAGTTCATGGTACAGTCAATAATGAGACTTGGTTAGTCTGGGCGGTTTCGATGGCCAGCGGTACGAGGGTGGCAGAGTTTTGGGAAGCTGTTTGGCAGAGGTAGAAGATGTGGGGAGAGTGTAGTCGGTGCTCACGGTTCTTGGGCTGGTTTCGAGGCTGCGCATATTTTTCCGCTGGCATTTGAGCCACTGGATTCAGCATAGCTATGGGCATTGGATTAGTATACTGGAGGGTCAATCAACTCGGTACAGAATGGTTTGTTGCTTGACAATACTATCCATATGCTGTTTGATATTATGACATGTTGGATGTATGTATGTATAGTACTACTTCGAGTCATGGGCTGATATGTTTTAGGAAAATTACAAGATTGTGTGCTTAGAAAGGTATCGCCGGGAAATATATTGATCAGCTTCTGCGGTGGCAGGCGGTATTGGCCAATATGCGAGGAGTTGGTGAGCCAGTGTTCGCGGTCAATTGGATTGGATATGATGGGTGAGATTATGAGTGGTCCTATGACTGCGGAACTCGAATTGTTGAGTCGCATGGCTGTTTAAGCTGAAGCATTAGGGCTAGTTACTGGATGTGGAGGTGAGGTTGACAGGATGCCGGTAGATACCCTATGGGACTGCCGGTACTTAGTTATAAGGTTAGTCTGGTTGCAACGGTATGGTTGATCTCTTAAGCTTTAGCGAAGATATCTGGGAATGAGATCACGGTACCTATGGTGAGGGGCTTGTGCCAACCAGACTAGGTATGGTTAGGAATATATCACAGTAGGGGGTACCTAGTCAATAACCTAGTTACTAACTTTTGGTAACCATTTGGTGGCGTTTCTTAGTGTCTTGGCCACGCCCCTCATTGGCAACATCAGTTGGTTACTGAACTCGAGTCACTTGAAAAGTCAGTAACGAAAAGTAACGGAGCTATTCAGCAAAAATATCCTCATCGCTCAAATCAAAACCCTCTCAACCCACCCTCAACTCACTGACTCCAATGACATCTCAACGAGCTCGGCTCATTCCATGGCTGAAAGAAGAGGTAGAGCAATTAGTAGGGTGGATGGAGGAGAATTCAGAGGAATTGCGAGGGAAGCAAGTGGAGTGGCATAAAGATGTCAAGGATGAGGTTTACGCGAATGAGGATCATATCACAGCGAAGGCGGTGGGAAGGCTGCGAACATGAAGAAGCAATGGAGAGAGACGAAAGCAATGCGAGGCTGATAATGAGCAGTCAATCAATGAAGCACTGGAGAAGAAATGCCCACGACTTGATGCGATATGGGGAAGTCGACCAAATGCTGCGGTTATCACCCGTATGGACTCGATGCAAAGGTCTTCAGCCAGTATCCCCCCGAGATCTTAAGGTTCTTCCCATAGGGCTTTCCCTTTATTGGATTTCGATAAAGCAATGCAGCCAGCAATGACTCTTCAAGATTGCTGACTTCTTGCTTATGCATGGCATTGTTAGTGGTTTAGATTTTGGTGATAATGGTAAGTACCCTCCTGCCTACTTTGGTTAGTGACCCAAGACACAAATAACGCTCTATATACGAGCGGCTCGTGCCAACCAGACTATTCTATTCTTACCATGCACCTGAAGATATTGCTGTTCCGCTCATATTCTCAGTAAGTATTCGCCCTGCAGCTCCTCTCGTTAATCTTACTTGATATAACGGCTTATATGAAATCCTTAGGCTATAACGTACTTTATGGTTGGATACGACCTAGATGGGTTTCAGTTCTTTAGATATTTTGCAGTTGTACTGGTTGGGCAGTATTTAGCTGTCACTTTCGCGACCCTGGCCGTTGCGTTGTCGAGAGATTACAATGATGCAGCATTGATTGGGAACCTGTCCTTTACTCTCCAGACTATGACCTCGGGCTACTTCGTTCGGGTCAATAACATACCAGTTTATGCCAGGTGGACCCGGTGGATATCCTATGTTGTAAGTGTTGCCTATTGAGGTTCCTTTAACAATAAATTCTAATAGCAATAGTATTATTCGTTCGCAGCACTCTCTACGAACGAGTTTGATGGAAAGTTCTATGACTGTCCTTATGGAGGGCCTAGTGATCGTCGCTGCATTGAGTACCATGGTGATTTCATTCTCGTTGATCAGCTCGGTTTGAAGAAATCATGGTACACAATCCCGGTGATTATCATTTCTTCTATGGCCATATCATTTTATATTATCGCTGGCTTGTTGCTCCGGTTTTGGACTACCGACATCAGTATCTCCAAGCCCAGGGCGGCAGATGACGGCGGTCTTGCTGCAGGAAGGAAGAGAATTGGTGGTGAGCGTGCCTCCGGGATCCAGAGGATCGACATCGAATTGGATAACGTGGAATTGACTATAGTCAAGAAAGGACTATTGAAACGTCAAAACCAAAGGGTAGAGATACTCAAAGGCGTATCCACTGTGTTCGAAGCGGGAAATCTGAACATCATCATGGGGCCGTCTGGCAGTGGAAAGGTAATACTGCTATGTATCATGACCAACGCTTTATGTTAACCGAGAGCTTCAGAGTACCCTTCTTAACCTCCTGGCTAAACGCCTTCAGTCTACGCCACTTACACATTACAAATCATCTGGGAAACTACTCTTCAATGGCGCGGTGCCCTCTGATTCTGTAGTCCGCTCACTTTGTTCTTACGTTACCCAGGATGATGGTGCCCTATTACCATTCTTGACTGTTCGAGAAACATTGCACTTTGCTGCTGGGCTCCGCCTACCTAAATGGATGTCTAAAGATAAAAAGATACAGAGGGCAGAGGAGGTCATTATGAAAATGGGGTTGAAAGACTGTGCTGACAATCTCATTGGGAGCGAGTTTGTCAAAGGAATATCCGGTGGGGAGCGGAGGAGAGTGACAATTGGTGTACAGATTTTAACAGAACCAAAGATCTTATTGTAGGTTGGATCCCAACGACATCCAAGAGGTTGGCTCACTGACTTCAATATAGACTTGATGAACCTACCAGTGGACTTGATGCATTCACTGCAGCTTCAATTCTCTCTGTGCTACGTGCGCTTCCCGATGAAGGCCGTACAATTATCTCTACAATACACCAGTCCCGGACAGAATTGTTTGAACAATTTGGTAATGTTCTTCTCCTCGCTCGTGGCGGGTTGAGTGTCTATTCTGGAAGTGCTTCGAACATACTTTCTTATTTTGAATCTTGTGGATATCGATGCCCCACGAACACAAACCCTGCAGATTTTGCTCTCGACTTGATTACTGTCGACTTGCAACACGAGGATCGGGAAACCCTGAGCCGGGAGAAGGTGAATGGACTTATTGAATCCTTCGCCAGAAACAGAAGTAGGATCATTACGAATCCGCAGGAGCCCCGACAAGTCTCGCTTCCAGCCGAACTTGGCCGCATGAAGCGTGAAATGGCACCGCTCAGGATTGCATATCCAATTCTCCTCCGTAGGGGCGCTTTGAGCCTTCGCCGCCAGCCGAAAGTCATTGTACGGTAACCCGCATTATGCAAGTGCTGGGCTGCGCTATTGTTCTGGCACTCTTTTTCAGTCCTCTAAAGGACGATTATTACAGTGTGCAAAATCGGCTTGGTGTGGTTCAGCAGCTCGCTTCCCTTTACTTTATTGGCATGCTACAAAATATTGCGCATTATTCCAATGAACGAGATACATTCTACCAAGAGCACTCTGACCACACGTACTCGACTACGAGTTTCTTCCTCGCATATATCACCCTTGAGATTCCGTTCGAAATTACTGCTTCCCTCCTGTTCGCAATTTTCATGGTTTTCATAATCAACCTTCCTCATACTGTACAATTGTTCTTCATCATCTCGTTCAACACTTTTTGCATCGTCTTTGCGGGCGAGTCGGTGGGTATTATTTTTAACACACTCTTCAGCCACACCGGCTTCGCTATGAACGCTACCTCCACTATGATCTCCATTGGAACCACTATGGCGGGCGTTATGAGCATTAATATGCCCACTATTTTGGAATACTTCAATTACCTCTCACCACTTCGATACATGATTAGGAATGTTGCACCGTACTCGCTGAAAGATCTTAAGTTCACATGTACAGACCATCAGAGACTGCCCGATGGTCAATGTGCGATTGCAACTGGGCAGCAGGCGCTGAAACTATACGGGCTAGATGAAGATAGTCCTGGATTAATGCTAGTAGGACTGGCAGCAGTGGTTGTGATTTACAGAATTTTGGCGTACCTGATTTTGAGGGGTAAAATGATGGAGTTTTCGTTTTTCGGATGCAAGTGAGTGAGGGAGGTTTATTGAATTTTTTTTTTTTTGTTTCTGGAGGTGATATTGGTTGGAAGGAACGGTGGGGCAATAAATTAGAGGGGTGGCATACATCATTGCATGTCGCATACCATACTGTATGTACTGTACTCAAGTACTTACAGTACTTACCCCGCCTCATAGGTAGCCTAAGGCTCTCGTATGTAGCACGTGATTATCCTCTCAGATGCCAAGCCATCCCGGATGGATGGTGGGGCAGGGCAGGACTGTAATGTAATGTAATGTACTTTGTCAATTGCACTGGATTCTGGTCTCGACTGATGCGATAGAAGATGGCCACTTGCAGGCTGCTCAGACTTTTTGGTTTGTTTAGGGCAGCTGAAGGGTTATGTGTTGATTTGGCATTCGTGTGTAAGGTAAGCCCGTTCTTGCAATGTGGCACAGTGAGCTTTGGCGCTAAAGTATAACCCTGGGACTATTGCAAAACCATATACAGAGAGAGAGAGAGCCGGATGCTTCCCAAATCCTTACGCAGCCTCAATCAATCCGATATTACTTGAATACTTATCTGTTCGACTATCCTTGGCGATATAGTTGAGTTGCGCATCCTTGTGCCTCTATCTCGAGTCTGCCCCCTTGATCCTCGAGTGTCTCGCACATCATGGACACTGCTATATCTCACGCCCTGGCACAGCAGGATGACCCGAATCGCCAGCAGCAGCAACAGCATCAGCACCAGCAACAGCACCAGCAACAGCACCAGCAACAGCAAGCACTACCTGCAGGTCAGGTTCCCCAGGGTTATTACCAGCAAGCACTACCTGCGGGTCAGGCTCCCCAGGGTTATTACCAGCAAAGTGGGTTCCCACCTCAACAGCCAGGATATGGCTACCCACCTCCGGGGCCAAACCCATATCCAATGCCCCCACTTGCTAGCACTACTCCGTCGCAATTCCAGAATCCATATGCACCTCCAGCGCAGCCATACGGGGCTCCACAAGCTCCATACCAGCAAGAGGGGCTGCCGGGAATGGGGGGGCTAACTGCGCAGATGGGTGGGATGGGTATCACTGATGGGGCAATGGGTAGAGTTGGGGCTACCCCAGGCACAGTATCACGGACGGCGAAGAAGAAGCAGAGGCATGCATTTCATGAAATTGACCAAGCTCCTCCTGCTCCAATGACCAGTAACCCCCCATTCTCCCCTGCCGCGCCGCAATTTCCCGGTCAGCAAGGACAATTTAGTACTCAGCCAGGCACCTTTACGCCGGGATATCAGCAGCAACAGGCAGGATCACAATTTCCTGTCCCTGCAAATCCGCAATTTGTACCAGGAAACCCACCTACATCACACGCACAATATAATGCTTCTTCGAGTGGGAGGGATTCACCAAGTGGTAAAGTTGATCCTAACGGAGTACCATCAATCCCAGCATCTCGAGAATTAGCTCAAGCTCACTATAATACTAACCCATATACCACTCTTGCCCAACATTGCCCCCCTCCAACAACCACGGACTATACCGTCATTGATCAAGGGAATGTGTCTCCGAAGTTCGGTCGGCTGACGATGTACACCATCCCTGCATCACAGGAGATTCTTAACCAAACATCCCTTCCTTTAGCATGGATACTACAGCCTCTCGCGAAGCAGCGTCCTGACGAAGCTCCCATCCCTACCCTCGATTTCGGCGAAGCGGGGCCTCCGCGGTGTAGGCGGTGTAGGACGTACATCAATCCATTCATGACATTTATTCAGGGTGGTGGCAAATTTGTTTGTAACATGTGCTCATTCCCAAATGACGTCCCACCAGAGTACTTCAGTCCTGTGGATATGTCGGGACGAAGGTTGGACAGAGAACAAAGACCGGAGTTAATAAGAGGGGCGGTAGAATTTATTGTCCCAAAGGAGTATTGGTCAAGGCCACTGGAGAAGGGAGAGGCTATAGAAGATAGGGCATTGAGGTGGCTATTTTTGGTTGATGTATCAATGGAGGCCTGTAATCGAGGGGGCCTTGCTGCGGTCGTTGAGGGTATCAAAAAGGCTTTGTATGGTGGCTTAAACGAGGGCGAG
>Ga0307514_10002798_pt1 | contig 17515 bp, 4 predicted proteins | sample 16_EM_MG_FD_203088 | JGI IMG/M metagenome (GOLD analysis project Ga0307514, IMG submission 203088) | Populus trichocarpa ectomycorrhiza microbial communities from riparian zone in the Pacific Northwest, United States - 16_EM | ecosystem: Host-associated > Plants > Roots > Unclassified | place... | reverse complement strand
TGTGATATCGAAGTAACCCCATCAAAAACAAATTGAATAAAACTATGAATCTTAGTTATATATATAAAAAATCAATGTTGAAGGGTGAGATAACCCAGATCATTTTTAAAATCAATGAAAAATACAATAGAAAAATTATTAAAAAAAATAGAGTTCAATCTCCAATTAAATAAAGTCGATGGATGAAACTAAAAAATATATATGCTTAAAAAAGGAGGGGGGGAACAAGCAAGTCCGAGTGAATCTCCTAAACCTGGTTTAATCTTTTAAACTTCCAACCCGTGAAATCCTAGACCTGAGCTCAATTAAAAAGCTTAATTTTCAACCAATTTAATATTGAATGATGAAACAAAAAAAATCAATTTAAAAATTTACCAAAGTAAAAAAAACAAATTATAAGAATGAGGATCAAATATGAAAAAAATCAAAGGAGGATGAATTCTTAAAAAAAATCAATTTTAAAAATTATTTCAATAAAACAAATAGCAATTAAAAGAATAAGAATTAAATTTTAAATTAAAAAAATTAAAGGATGATGAAATTAAACAAATAAGTTAGTATAAATTATTTCATATAAAACAAATAATAATCAAAAGAATTAGGACCAAATCTGAAGGAAAAAAAATTGAAGGATTTTTTTGAAAACTTGGAAGGTTAGGCATGAAAATCGAGGAAGATAGAAAAAAAAAAGGAAGAAAGAAAGAAAGAAAGAAAAGGTCATCAATGCTAAACCCGAGATTCGTTGACCACATACATTGCTTAGTAATGGATGAGTTACCAAGATGACTCAAATGCAGCCCTAAAAGTTAGTATTTAGCCGGCAGGCAACGCCTCACTCGTTGCCTAAAAAGCGCGATCGCTACCCACATGTTGATGCATTCGACACATATGTGAACAAATGTTTTTTAATAATATGTGTGTGTGTGTGTGTTAAATTACCAAATAGCTTTTAAGTGAACCTAATTATAACAAAAATAAACACATTGAAAAAATGAAAACACCTCTGGATGAAAGTTAAAGAAATTTTGATTATAGGTAATCAAATCATTTCACTATGCTTAAAAAAGAAAAAAAAAAGCTCATTAACATAATTTTAATATTTTTTGCTTTTAAGGGTAATTAAATCATTTTATTATGCTTAAAACAAAATATGATAACACCAATTTTTCTAGATCAAATTTGATAATGACCAATTGATCATGTGAAAAAAGACCTTATTACCTCTTTATAGTAAGTTAGTTGATTTTGTTTGAGAAGAATAATATAATCATTGTATTGTTTCAATCCACAATGCAACAAGTTTAGGGTCACAATGATTTACCCTTATAGTTTTTTTTAATAGTTGATGAGTAGTAAATCGGTAATTGAATATCGAGTACTAGTTATAAGACACCACCATACACAATCAAGTTCAAGTAGATATTTATGATAAACAAAACTTGTGTTGTTTTTAAGTCTAATGACTCTACATCCATTAATACCATTATCAAGTTTGCACAAGTTTGGTTGTTGGCTCTTAAAAACTTGCTACGTTCATGGACTAGCTTTCATTGTAACTTCTGCCAGGCTTTTAGGTCTTGTTTATATAGATTTTTTTTGAAAAATTAGCATTGTTTAAAAGAAACTTTTGATGAAATAACATAATTTAAAAAACTTTTAATGAGATAGCACAATTTAAATGAAGCTAAGATTGGAAAAACCGACTTTGACAATTTTAATTAATTGTTTCTATATAACAACATTGTTTGATAAGGTTATTAATTGCTTGAATGTTTTTCATATAACTATGATCTTGGAAGCATCTTTAATTGGGGCATCCCACGCTCGAGTGCCTAATGATATATGTTGAGGCTTTTAGGTTGACCTACAATTCCAACTCCTATTAGGATACAAGTAATATTTTAACAATAATTATTTCAATTTAAAAATAAATTTACCTGGCTTGTTATTAACTTTGTGAGTTTGTAATGTTAGGTGATGTGCGAGTAGGTTGTTTCAATAATCCAACCCATGTTCTATGATTTTATCGTAGCGAGTTAGATACCTTTCCTTAACACTTTCATGTTCCACATATGATCTACTTTTGCATCGAGGAATCCTCACTTCCTTGTTCCTATAATCAATGTTGTGCTAGACATGTGCTATACACATAATAGCTTCTCAATTTCTATCAAAATGAACTACTCCAAGTAAAATTATTCTCCGTTCTACTTCTTAGTGTAAACATTACTCCTCAATAAGTAATCGACAGTTGACTTAATTATATTTTCATTTCTTATTTTTATAGTGTAAATTAAAAGACTGAACTATATATCTTTTAAGCACAATTAAACTCCTTACCTACAATTTTTTAGACTAACACAACTCTAGGATTCGTAGTGTTTTTTAATATTAGGTGGCCACTATAATTTTTAATTTTTTCCTTTAATTACAGAAAGTCTTGGTCGATGTCATGGTATAACAATGACCATTTAACCACGTCTTCTGGCCCATAAAAAAGGTAAGCGTAGGGTTGTGCTAGAGGCATAGTCATTAGTCATACTTATATTATATGCATGTACAAGTAAAGATGTTGAGAGAGGTGAGAATGTGAAAGCTTGTACAGGGACATTGGAGTTTTGTCTTGTTGCAATTCTTTATTGTCAAGGAGGATTAGATGACAAATTTTCATTTCATGACTCATGATGATGAAGGATTGATCTTACTTGAGTTCTTTTTTGGTAATATAATTAATGTTTAATGAAACAATATTGGATATTAATGATCAATTAGATAATTTTTTTATTTATCAAATGTACTACTTATTATTTGTTTCTTCCTTTCTTTCCGTGAGGATAAACTACAACTAGAAATTTAATCATGAGTGAAAGAAGGTGGTAACCTTGCAAACCAAATAAAATATGTGTGTCTAATATTCTATTTTTTAAGAAAGAGTTAATATTCTATTTTTTAAGAAAGAGTTTATCAGTCAAAAAGGTTTTTAGGTAAAAAAAAGAAGTTGAAAGAGTTAAAAAAAAGGAAAGTAACTTGAATGTAAAGAAAAAATGAAACTATAAAGAAAATAATGAATAAAAATAAAGGTAAATCATAAAAATGCTATAAATTACATAAAAGAATTTGCATATCTAAGACTGACGATCTTTTCTAGTAATTAGATGATTGATATAGTTTTTGAACTCTATTTAAATATTTATTTCAAATCTTATATAGATTGTCTATATCAAATAAAAAATATATACATTGAATCCTAATACAATATAATTTTTTTTATTGATAATTATGTGAATTTGAACTAATTTATTTCTATTATTAGTTTGAGCATTTTCATTCTAAATAGGATTGAACCTTTTTGTTATTTACATGAACTCAAATTCTTTGGATTTTCATCCTAATAGCATTTTCATTTTCATTGGATTTTTTGCAAAACTATATTGAAGTGGTGATGTTGAAAACTTTTAATCTAGAATAATGTTGCTAAAACTATAAGGGCTAAATCATAATTCTTTTTTATTTTTTTTTGCTATTTTCTCTACTTTTACCAAAATCTCCCTTTCAGTGCAACATAACAGTTGAAGAGGCTGCTTTACATTGTATTTTTATTTGCGTTTAAATATATTTGAACGAAAAAAATATTAGATTTTTTTAATATAATTTTAATGTAATAGTATTAAAAATATAAAAATATAAAAAACCTAATTTAATATATTTTTAAACAAAAAAACTATTTTAAAAAAGCACTAGTACCGTACACACACGGCGGCTGCAGCTTCTGCTCATTTAAAATCTATCCTCTCCATGGAAACACCATCACTATAAAATCCGTAATCAGCTCCATAATTTTCCACAACCAAACATCACAAATTCACAATGGGTTATGAAGACGATCCGTACTCTCTCTCTCTCTGAAATCTTTTGATATATTCATTTTCTTTTCGATCAGTCTATCTAAAATCTGTTTTTCTTTTGTAAATTTTCAATCCTTTTCTATTCCGTTTAGCTAACCGATTAAAATTAGGGTTTTTAATATGCTAAAAATCGATACTTTACTGTCAGGTACCGCGATGTGGACGGAGAACCGTTGATGGACTACGACGAAATGCAATCTGATGGCGGAGGCCAATCACCGGAACCACACCAGAATCATATCTTAGACGAATTAGAGGATGATATTGAGAATTGGGAGAGGGGGAGGTCACAAACTCCTGTGTACGACACGGATAAAGTAGGAAAACCTAGAAAAAGATTGGTTAAAAAAGGCGGCGATTCAGGGAAAGAGAGTGGTAGTGGTAGTTATGTGCAGCCAGAGTTGGTTGATGACTATGAAGAGGATTATGTAGGGTTTGAGAAGGAAGAATCGGCTGGGGAAGGGAAGTATGCCAAGAAATTTGCGAAGGACAAGGACAGGACGAAGTTTAGCAAAGGGGAAAATAAGTTTGGAGGGAAAGGAAGCGGGTCGAAATCAGGGTTGAAGAAAGGAACGGCGACGAAGTTGGTGGCTGGAAAGGATGATGGCGAAGTTAAAGAGATGTGGGATACCATTGCTGGTGGCGATTCTGAGGTTTTGATTTGGATTGGGTTTCTTTTTTCTAAAATTGTTATTGTTTTTCTTTGTGCTTTAATGTGTTTAGTTTTGAATTGAATTTTTTTTTCTAGGTAATTGATTGAGATTTTCTGTATTGTTGACTTGAATAAGAGGTCAAGTGAATTTGGTGTCAGTTTGTGGAAAGTTTTCTGGGTTAAATAGTGTTCATGGTGCTTATTTTTTGTGGTTGCTAAATATTTGTTTTTGTTGTCTGTAATTGTTAATTGCTTGAATCAGCATTCTACTGGACATTTCCATTCTGATTGATAATACTAAATTTTGTTGGGATGGGATTTAGATTAGGTTGTCGTTTGATGTTTGTTCATGCAAGTAATTGATAAATATCTGTTACCTGTAGTTGAGTGGATCGGACTTTTGGACTTGATGAGTTGATATTTACACAAGAAATTCATGGGAGGGTAAATGTTGAAAATGGGGTTTTCAATTGTTTTTTAAGGTCTATTTATAGTTGTTTTATTTAGTTATTTTCTTAGTTTAGGTTTGTATCTGGTTGGCTAGATCTGTTTAAATTGTTAGGCAAATTTCTTATTAGCCTCTAGGATACCATTAATATCGCAGTTTAAGTTTGATCTGATTATTTACTTGATTCTACATCATTGTTTTTATGACAGTATATTATTAATCTAGCAAGTTTTGCTGTGGGTCTGACTTAATTTTGCTATATACTACTCTCCCAAGGCTCACTTATGTAGATAATTAACTTAACAGATTTGATTCCTGTTGCTTAACTATCTTAAAGTCAATGTTATAGAATAAATCTGCTGTTTGAATTGTTGGGTTTTTCCCAAGTAACTATGTTTATAGTTTGTTATTGAATTTCTAACTATATTTCAATTTCCTTCGGAATAGGATGATCAAGAAGGTGCTAGGACTGTAGATGATGACAACTTCATAGATGACAGTGGTGTGGATCCTGCTTATCAGTATGGAAATGACAATGAACCACACTCTCCTACTGATGCTCCTCAGGTTAATAGTCCATCTCTTTTACTGACACTCAATCAATTATAAGCCACCATAATTGATGAGGCTTCTGGCTTATCCAGTTCTTTTCTTTCTTTCTTTCCTTTTTTTATGCACTATTGCTTTTGGTTCATGGTGTTTGGAGGCTTTGCTATCTTTGCATCAGTGTTTGATGTTGCAATATTTGGTCAACTTTCATCTCTATTATATTATCTATGTTTGTTGGTTGATGTGCTACATATGGAGCTCCCTAGCTTTTATGTTATTTATCTGGTTTATTATTCTGTTTTTTCTAGGCAGAGGAAGGTGAAGAGGATGAGGAAATCAAGCAGCTCTTCAAGATGGGTAAGAGAAGGAAGAAGAATGAGAAAAGTCCTGCAGAAATTGCATTATTAGTTGAGAATGTCATGGCTGAGCTTGAGGTCACTGCTGAAGAAGATGCAGACCTCAATAGGCAGGGGAAGCCTGCAGTTAATAAACTCAAGAAGTTGCCTCTTCTTACTGAGGTTCTCTCAAAGTAAGCTGGTTTTAGACTATCTTTTTTTTGTACCATTGGAATTTACAGTTAATTTTTATTGTTTGTCTCCTGGTGCAGGAAGCAGCTCCAACAAGAGTTCATAGATCATGGAGTACTAACGTTATTAAAAAATTGGCTAGAACCCCTTCCAGATGGAAGTTTACCTAATATAAATATCCGTGCTGCAATTTTGAGGATTTTGACTGATGTATGCTGAGGCTTTCCACCATCTTTCCTGGTTTAGTACTGGTTGTTGCTTCTGAAGAAGCGTTATTTGGAGCCTGAAACATTTCTTTTCTCATGCAGTTTCCAATTGATCTGGAGCAGTATGATAGAAGAGAACAATTGAAGAAAAGTGGGCTTGGAAAGGTTAGGGATCTCCTTATGTGGTGGTAACAAACTTTCTGTTTCTTTTGGAATGAAAACTGAATTCAGACTTATTTAATATACTTTCTGGCAGGTTATTATGTTTTTATCAAAATCTGACGAGGAAACCACATCCAACAGAAAACTTGCCAAGGATTTGGTTGATAAATGGGTAATGCAATCGCCTTTCAACTGTTGATTTTATTTCTTAAATATCTGCCATCTCTCCTTAATTTAATTTTAGTTCAAAATCTAGGGCATCTGTTTACTGGAAAATGGTGCTCATGGATAGTTTTACCCCTTTTCTAGGGTCCATTCATTGGAGATTTCTTTTCCTGTTTGGTTATACTACTTGACTTGAAATGCCTGTTTTCTTTTAGATTTGATTCCCGTGTCATGTGTTGATCTCAAGTGTATAATGAAATTAAACTGAACTTGAATAATTTTTTTTCTTTAATTGGTGTTATTTTTCTGAACAGACATCTTTCATTAATTGGAAAATGTGTACAAAGAAGTTAATTTGTAACTATAGTATTGACATTTTCTTGCATTTCTGCAATTAATAAATATAGAGTCGGCCAATATTTAATAAGAGTACAAGGTTTGAAGACATGAGAAATGTTGATGATGATCGGGCCTTCAGAAGGCCAACAGTGAGAAGGTATTTCTCTCTTCACTTATTGCCACCAGATATTACTGCTGGATGTTTCTATCTGCATGTGAATTTTATGCGTCAACGCTGAATAAACTTTCTCGTGGTAAATTTATTTGAATTTCAGGCCTGCAAATAATTCTACCGGAATGGAATCTAGAGATGGAGATCTTGATTTAGATATTTCACGGTGAGATGTGACAGAAGACCTACTTGATTGCTCCTTGCATATTTTCTGCTGATTACTTAAACAACATCATAGGCCTGTTTGCTTCTTTACTTTATTTGCCACATGCCATTTTTCTCAATTATATTTCTTCAATTTACATCAACAAAAAATTCAGGGAACGGAGGTCTAGTCAATCATCAGACAGACAGCATGCATCCAGGCCAGATGCGACACCATTGGATTTTGTGGTGCGTCCCCAATCTAGGATTGATCCTGAAGAAGTTAGGGCCCGTGCTAAACAAGTAGTTCAAGATCAGCGTCGTCTAAAGGTTGGTCTTTCCATTCAATAATTGGATCAGTTAGAGTTAACAGAAAGTGGTGTGTTGAGTGAAAGCTTAAAATGAGTGGTGGCGTGATTAATCACATGGCATAAACTCAATGTTTCATGGCCCCATTGAGTTGGAACTATTCATAGAACAATGTTTCTTCAATTTGAGCTAAAATTGAGTATATAACTTAGATCCTGTCATCTAGTAGGGTGTTTTGGAGTTATCCCATAGAATTGTCATTGCCCTATGGTATTGGTGTGGGTTTTTTATTTCAATTGGTCTCTCCTGGAGCATTGTTGGAGACAAGTTTGATAGCTTCTTATCATTCACTCTAGGTTCTAGATATATATGTTATAATAAACATTCTACAAAATCCAGATCAACTAAAAAGTTCTCTTCCAATTCATATGCAACTCGGGGTTCTGGTTTTGTTTTGGATGGATGGCTGCTGGGGTTTTGATTTTGACTTTCCTTTGCATTATGATTCTCTGTAATCTTTTAATTCCCAGCTTTGCTGTTTCTAAACTCAAATGTCAATTGATACTGGCAGATGAATAAAAAGTTGCAGCAGCTAAAGGGACCGAAGAAGAAGCAATTGCAAGCTACAAAGCTTAGTGTGGAAGGTCGTGGTATGGTCAAATACTTGTGATGTTAGCAGTTTCTGAAATTCATTGGCAACAACGAACATGATGTAAGAAAAATAATGTGTGGGGCTGGTTGTTGGCTGGAAGTAACTGTTCCACAAGTGAAGGGCGATCTGGTTCTTCAGCTTCATTCGGATGACATTGTTCGGGCAAATTGAAGCCCCCTCCGACTGGATATTGGATTCCCGATTGGCCTAATACCTGTTAAATTGAGTCCGCCCATAATTTCCGTGTCACAAACTTGGCGGTTTAAGCTAAAGAAAGATTATTGCAAGTTGAAAAGTTCGAGGAACAAAATATTCTCGTTTGTAAAGAACACTTCTTTTCAGTGACGTTCCTGTACTTCGGTTAATGTGTCCTTTCGCCTTGTGGATTAGATTTACGAGACAATCACTGTTGTCTACCGAACCAACAAGCACCGGATATTAGGAGGTGTATTATTTTGATCCAGCAAACTTGTCGAAGTATATTGATTCATGTAACAACATGGCATGGTTGAAGCTCTTGTTGCAATGTTGTGGGTGCTGTCATTTTGAAATGACTTCTTCAGCTGCCGGAAATGTTTTAGCGGTTCTGTTTAGTTCTTTCTGAATTTGCAATCAAAATTATGGTCGCATATTAGAAATTTAGTTCGACATGTAGTACATGCTATTATAATTTGATGTTACGGTTTAAAATGAAAATATTTTTTTTAATGTTTTTAAATTATTTTAAATATTTTTAAAAATTATTTTTGACATTAAAATAATTTAAAAACATAAAAAAAAAATTTAAAGATAAAAAAATTCAAATTTTAGAAGGGTGCAGTTTGAATTGCTTTTACAAACACACTCTTACTGACAACATGGTGATTTGTTAATTTCCTCTTAATATACTTCATTATATGTCCTTTTGTTGATGACAAAAAGGATATACACACACCTGGGTCCGGGGACAGAAAAAAGAAAATAATTCCACTGAAAAAAAAAAGGAGGAACGTGATTAATAGATAAGGCAACTAGGCAAGTTCCCCGCAGCTTAAATATTCTTTTTTCATATTCAACCTGTAAACTAGTTATTATTCTAATTAAACTTTAATCTCTTTTTTGTCTTTCAATGAAAAAAAATGGAAGTTATTGAAAAAAATTTATTTTTAAAAAAACTAAAATATGTAATGATAAAAAACAAAATAAAAAAAAGGCGCGGGCTTCGTTTCTCCCGCCAAATCCTAAGGTAAATGGAGCCTTTACAAGCCCAATTATGGCTTAGGCCCAACCCAGTTATTTTGTCGAAGGCGTCTCCTTTTGATAAATTAAGAAATGTAATAATTAAGTAAAAAATAGAACAAACCGCGCCGTCAAGAAACCCGTAAAGGTCTCATCTAGACAAGAAAATCATATTATAGGAATCTACATCTGCCCTCCCTCCCTCCCTCCCTCCCTCCCTCAATTTGTTGGTGGTGTTCATTAATAATTACGTAGTAGTAGTAGTTGCTGCAAGTATCATTGTGTTTCTTGTTTTTGGGTCTGGTTCGAACAGGGAATAATACTAATAACACTAATAAAAAAATGGCTCCTGGGCTAATCAACGCCAATCCTGTAATTTATGAAAAGAAGGAGAGGCGGGTTCGAAGTGTTGACGACAATGAGTATACTGCTGCTGAGTCTATTGATCAACTCGAAGTTTTTGATATCCTTTTTACTTTCTTTCTTTCTTTCTTTAATTCAATTCAATTTTTTTTTCTTTTTCCTGTATGTTCCAGGTTTTAGTTATTTATTGACAGAGAAAAAAAAACCTAATCAATTGGCTCTGAAAACAGAATTCTGGTGATAATATTTTGTTATGAGATGTATTAGGCTGTGCCTGAAAGGTAAAAGAATTAAGCACAAATTGTGTTGCATGAAATATGTTGCATGTCTCTATGCTTAATAATTTATGGCATTGTTTTCTGTTGGTGTGAAGAGAGTGGAATGCTTATTATTCCTCCATGTGAAGCAACAAACATCTTCTTAGAGTGTTTATTTTCTTAACAATCTTAAATCATATTAGAGACATAAAAGATCCAGAGCATCCATACTCTTTGGAAGAGCTTAAAGTGATAACGGAAGATGCCATTGAAGTAGATGACAAGCTCAGTTATGTCAGGTAACGATAGCTGCCATCTTAATTCTATTCCTTCTGCAATATATACTGGAATTCAACCTCTCTATTTAACATATAATATCTCTTTTATTCAGGGTGACCTTTACTCCGACAGTTGAACATTGTAGCATGGCAACAGTTATTGGTCTTTGCTTGAGAGTCAAACTTATGAGAAGCCTGCCGCAACGTTACAAGGTATTTCTTAACTGGGTTTTCAGCTTTGTTATCAGTTTCTGCTGCAGAGGCACAAGATGATTTGTGATTAGCTGTATTGTTCAAGCTACTTGAATGGATGTTACAAGGTCATATCGCTTCCCCTGCAAATAAGGATAGCCATTCATGAACCTAAATCTGTTCGTGTATACTGCTACGTGCCTCTCTTTTTTAATGAACTCAGTTTGAGGGTAGAGTTATTGTTGAAGGTCAGTAGAAGCACGCGTGCAAAAAGCTTGGTGGCTTTGTTTTATAACTCCTTAAAATTGATTTAGTTTCATTCTTTATAGTATGGCACTTTGTGGCTGTTATTTATTATGGATTTTAAGCTGTATCATAATATATCTGGAGTAACTTGAAGCTTGCAGCAAAACCATATGCCAACATTCTAGTTGTGTGATGCACCAGCACCAGGAATGGGGGAAGACACTAGATTAAGATAAAGTATATGACAAAGTTTCCCTGGTTTTACTATCAACATATGGTTTGCATTACCATAAAGGAAGTTTTATTCCAAAAACCCTATAACTCATTACTCCCTTTAAGAAGGATTTCTGACTGCTGGAAAAAGAAAAGAAAAGGATTTTTTTTTCTTTTCAAAAACATGGAATGCTATGATTTGATAAAGTAATGATCTCTTAGTGACCATCATGTCCTAAAAGGGATTGGGCATCACATATTATCAGCAAACAATATGTGGTTGGAGCATGCTCTGGTCAATGTCTTGTAGTTTTTCCCTTATTTTGGAGTGTCTAGCATCTATACATTATGTTTTGTAGGTTAAGTTCACGGGTAACATGGTTAACTTTGAATTCTATCTGATACTTCTAATGTGTGCTGTAACAGCTACTTTTGGCCCATGCATTCTTAAACTTTATGACCCCCCCTCCTTCTCACCAGTCTTTACCAATTTTGTTTAGGTGGATATCAAGGTTGCACCAGGAACTCATGCAACTGAAGCTGCAGGTAATCACTCTGGGAATGGGCTGTTGAACGCTTTTAATTGTGGCAGTTCAAATGCCCGAAATTGATTTGCAACCATGTTTTAATTATTGAACGCGCCTTATTCTCTGTGTTGTGCTTCTTTTCGTTGAAAAATTCTTTCTTTATCGAAAAAGTAAGAGCCATAAGATCTTATCCACGTCTTTTGTATCCGGAAGCTATTGTTTTGATGCCTGAGGATGCTGTACGAGCTACGCATTGATTCTGACTCCTTGATTAAATATCCACCTGCTAGTCAAAATAACCATGGCCAATTTCCTTGCTTGCTCCGCCTCTTCAATTTTATGACCGAACACACGTTTTTGAAACATGAGTTGTGGACACAGAGCAGTTCCTGGATGATGAGTAGCATCCCTTTTTTCTCTTTCCAGTTATTTGTATTTTGTCTTTTGCCTTGGTGGCATGCAGACTTCAACTTGATGAAAATGTATGAATTATGAAATGGCATTCGTTTTCTTTCCTGATCTACTTTTTGTGCAGTTAATAAACAACTAAATGATAAAGAGAGAGTAGCTGCAGCACTGGAAAACCCAAACCTGGTGGATATGGTTGACGAATGTTTGGCTCCGACATATGCTTGAAATATTTCCACATAACACAGCTGAAAGCTTTCTGTGCGCATCACTCAAGGCAGCTCTTGTTATCATGGCCTTTATACAATTACTTGTTATTGTTCCTCCCTTCTTTTTGATACTTTGATATGTATACATAAATGAGGTTCGAATCCACAGAATACAGTTGGAAGCCGTATGCTTTTGATAGAATTGAACTCTGGCTCACATGGCAACATTACAATTTCTTCTGCTCTTGTTATTCCACTTTTCAGTTTGTATTCTGATTGATATAGGCATGCGAGGTTAATATGAATAATGAACAGTTTTGGACTTAGCATTGCACTTTGAATTCGCCATAAATTAAATTTGTTTGAATAGTCTGCAGTTTGTATGTAAGGTGTTTTTTTTTAAAGAAAAAAAAAAAGATACTCTATACCCTAAATTCTAATGATAATATATAGAAATTTCTGCGAAAGTTGTATCTGCAGTTTGTAGAGCGTATATTCTCATTAATACCATTGCACGGATTTGCTTTTGCTCCAAGCAGCAATTTGTGTGATGAAAGGTATTTGCTTTTGTATTTAATTAATGTTTTTTTAGATTTTTATTTTTAATATTAACATATTAAAATTTTTAAAAAACATTATTCTAAACATTTTTTTTCATGTGAAAATAATTTAAAAAATACTTAAAAAACATAATCTATCATAATGTGGAACAACATGAAATCTAAAAGAGAATTTGTGTTATGCATTTTCCATACAACACCTGCTAACTCAATCAAACAAAACAGTTGGTTGAGACAAGTCTTTTAATTAGGTGAAAAAACCTCAAAATGCAAGAGTGTTGTTATTCTGGAAATAAGCTTTTGAGTTTTGACATTTCCCAGTGTCTCTTGTCATATTCCAGGCTAGCAAGGAAGCGTTCCACAGTAACTGGCAGAGCTGGCAGCGCCTCGAAGACAAAATTTGCATGGACAAGCTCCTAGCAAAGCCAGCCTAGATATACTAAAATTCTATTTAATAAAATGTAACCAGTATTTTTTGACAAATCCATCAAAGGAGAACCAGTAAAAAATTGTTGATTATTTTACTGGTGAAAAAGTAAACCCTGACATTGATAAAACCTGGTCCATTTCCAATAAAACTCTGGTGGTTGTAACTCAGCTTGATAAAACTTGGTCCCTATCCAACAAAACCATCCATGCATAAAAAATGCATCAAAATAACTTCTATTTCCCCATTCCCCCTTGTATCTAATTATTCCAAATGAAGTTTTATGGTCTTGCAGTTTTTCTTGTTCGTTCCAAATTGATTCAACGCTAAAGACATTGCCCCGGTTCAATCAGTGGTAAGACGTCAAAAAAACATGGAAAACTTCATGGCAAATCAAACCAAAATCACCCCTGACATTGCACATTAATTGGTACCGCTTCCCAAAAAACAGAGGAAGCAAAGAATGTTCACTAATCACGACTGCCCAGAATGATACAAAAAGAACAACAAAATCATACATAGGAAAAGGAAAATGACAATGATCAAATCCACAAAAACATAGTGACAGCCAGTATGGTCTGATAATATTTGTATAATATCTTGAAAGTAGCAAGAGACTTATCGAAGCAGCGGTTGAAGCATTACACAGAGAATTTCACACCTTCATCATCAGCTGAAGTTCCCTTAAAGATTGCAAGCTTCCCTTTATGTTCTAGTAGTTTCAATGCTCGCATCAAAATTGTGCGATCTATCCCATGAAGTTCTGGTATTTGGCACAGAAAACTTGGTATCAGCATAAATACAACAGGAAGTGTGCTCCACAAAGAGAGAATGGAAGAGAGATGCTTGATATAATGATCTTAAAGATGGACAAAACATTAAAAAATTGGGATATGCAGATAACAGGACCTAATGCTGGAAGCAAATGGACCACAGCACTCTTAGATTTCATTGTGAGAGTGTACTAATAGGCTTCCCAGAAATGCCACTAACTTTAAGCAATTCCCAGAGACAACATTAAAAAATAATCCACAAACAGTAGCAATGTGGCTTATTACACGTCCAGATGTAATAAACTCTTCTCTTACGTTGGCAAGTTTCAAACCTGTATTTTACCATACTCCTCTCCACCTCTATGTGCTAAACTACGTCTAATGAGAGTCTACTCGTACAAAACTTTGAGATGAAGAAGAGAAATACAACGACCAAGGTGTCCCATGCCTTTTATTTGATCAATCAGCAATAGCATGTCTGAAATGTCAAACCAGGGTCCTTTATATAGGCTGTATTAGAGGAGAGGAAAACTAAATCCTAGAAGGGATACTCAACGAAACCACAATCTGGTTTCATAAAAGAGAATGAAAAAAGAAAACTAAACACACCCAAAATGATTGAGCTCTTAAGTTACTACTTACAAGTAGTCTTGAAATCTCTCACTGGAATTCGCACATCAAATAATCTAAGGGGAATTGGCTAGGTGCAAGCCAAGACTGTATGCGTAATTCATTTAAGAAGACAGTTCAAAAAAAGGTGGTTAGAATTTGTTTATGGAAAGTAAGAAATGCCAGTTTTGTTCTTCCTTTCGGTTTTTATGTCCCAGTGAAAGAAAATTCCTGATTCTATATTACAGACATGAAACAAACACACATGATGTTCAAAAATGCATTTATTTGCAAGACTTGCAAAATCATTGTTATGTAAACAAAACCCTGATAAAAACACAAAAAAGAAATAAAGACCTGATATTTTATTTGCCCTATAAGAGGATTTCTATTTTATGCATGCTCGCTGCAAGCATTTTTCTTAAAGCTTCAACGGTGACAGCTTCTGAGAATACAACTAGGATGAGATAAGAGAAGCCTACTGGGGAGTTTGTAGCTAAAGCAGATCAAAACTGATAGCTGATGAGAATAGCAGATGGCTGCTTGGAGGAAATGTTAGGATTCTCTATGATAAGAGAAGAGGCTTGGTAGGTATTTTGGGAATATTCAAATGATAGCCACAAAAATTTTGAGCAAATCGAACCATAAACTGTGTGATTTACAACAGTAAAAATATTCTTCATTTCTTTTGGGAAATAGAACTGAATTTCACAATTCAGATTTTCCAAACAAAAGAATTGGCTGAATAGAGTTCGATTAGATAAATTATTCAAATTCATATACTTTCCACACTGGTTTGAAAATCATTATCAAACCTACTTCATCTAACCATCCAAATCAAACTTTACCTGTTCCCCGAGATTCAACCCCTGTGCGTATTTCCTCAACAGTCATGACACTGTCCTCGAAGCCATTATCTCTCACCTGATAAATAAGCAAGTTTATTACGAGAACAATGCTAAAGGTACCAATCTCATTTATCAAATCACAATTCACGTACAAAATGTAAGAGAATGTCAGCCCAATCTTGAATCCGGTGCCAAAGAATCAGGCATTTTCTGTGTCCTCTGTCCAACCATTCTGCACGGCCTGTTAGAACAGCATTGCATTTAATAAAGTACACATTGAACTTACAGTGCTAACAACATATCTTGCTTAGTAAGTTAATCTCAACAGTATAAAATCAAATAAAGGTCTAACCTTCTGACACTAACGCTGATAGAAATGCTTCTCTAGCTTCATTACTGAGAGATCCTGCACCATGAATCAAATTGATTTCATTGCTCACTTTCATTTACCAACAAAGGAAAAGCACATAAGAACTCACAAAAACATTAAAGATATAAATCAATTATTTTTCATGCTAACTTAAACTGAATGAGAAGATCTAATTATACATTAAAGTTATTAAAATAATAGGTCAAATTTACTATCTTTCACTAAGCATTGAAGTATCCACCTCCAATCAATTGCATTCCACGTCAAAACCCAAGAACATACTTCCTGAAATTCGACCTGTGTAATAAAACTCCATACTATCAAATTCACCAAGGTAATCCAGCAAACTATGCTATTATGAAGACATACAATGGGACAGTGAGTTGTGACAGAAAGAATTGATTGCACAAGAAGGGCCTAAACCATCATGAACTCTTCTCAAATTCCATATTGGATAAGGGCTATTTGCTCAAACACCAAGCATACCAAGTCAAGACTCCTGGATGAGATGCGGGCATATATCAATACTTAAAATGGAAATAAACACATTGTAGCTCCCAGGTGAAATTTCTTTACATTTGATATCTGATGCAATGCTTTTACTGAAGCCAAATGTAACGGTTTTGTGAATGCCTTTAACAACAATACAAGGTGGTCTTTCTTTTTCAGAGTTGTTCTTAGTAAATAACACAGCATAATTAGACTTTGAAGAAAATACAAGACCTACTTTCGATCAAATGATTTGAAAACAGAGGAAATTCTTCTTCCAGTCCAATCACGAATATCTTTTGAGTCCTACAGTAATCAAGGATAAGTTCCTTCCAAAGCTGTACCTGCTTCTCTCGAGTGTCCCTCACTGGCTGCAAACTTAAGAGGAAAAAAACACGCAAAATATAACACAAAGATGATTAAATGAAAACCCAACACGTAACAGAATCTAAAATAATCTACCAAAATAGGAAAGCAGCAAAAGGGTAGGAGAATACGTGAAGTAGGGCGGGTAATTGAAGAACTGGGGCAGCTTGAAGTCACCTAATTTCTGCATCTCTTTAGTGCTTCGACTCTTAAAAGAAAAGAAACCTGCAATTGCAACTCCAGGATTAAACAAAGAAATCAATGCTTTGATTCAAAAGCATTTAAACTCATGGAAATCCAATTGAATTCAAAAGATTGTACTCAATTTCATTTACAATAAAAATCAAACACACCTTGAGCACAATTTGGACAATGACTTCTTTTTTTGCAGTTAAAGGAATGCGAGAAAGCGTGGAAACAAATCAACAGGAAATTCGAAAACAGTGGAGTGCTTAGCTGGGTGCTTACTTTTTAATTAACCTTCAATGATAGAAGAAGAAGAAATTGGATTTTGTTGAAGAAGATGAATAAAAGTCTTGGTTCTAGTGTTCCGGTAAACGTTCAAGCATCGGCATGGGTGGTGTTGGCGTCGATGTACATGGGGACGAGAGCCCAAGATGCGATCAATACTTGCAGGCAGGCCCAGTTGCCGTTGGGTTATATTAACAAAAAAAACCTAAATAGAGTGACGGTTTAATATAATGAATAAGGAACCAAGTTGATATAGGATTTTAATCGTTTTTTTAATATTTTTGTTCCATTAGTTAGCGTATTGGTATGAGTTTGTTTGTATTTACTATTAAATAAGTTTTTTTAAAAAATAATTTCAGTTTTTTTAATGTTTTTTTGATTTACTAATATTAAAAATAAATTACAACAAAGTAAAATATTATTTTAATAAAATTTTAAATGAAAAATAATTACCACCCTAA
>Ga0307514_10002797_pt1 | contig 17519 bp, 15 predicted proteins | sample 16_EM_MG_FD_203088 | JGI IMG/M metagenome (GOLD analysis project Ga0307514, IMG submission 203088) | Populus trichocarpa ectomycorrhiza microbial communities from riparian zone in the Pacific Northwest, United States - 16_EM | ecosystem: Host-associated > Plants > Roots > Unclassified | place... | reverse complement strand
GACTTTGAAACAGCTCCGACTCTTGTCTTGTCTTGATTTCCTCGAAACGAACCTCGAGCCTCTTGCCCCGCTTTTAGTATAACATTAGTGTTACCAATATCACCTACGCCCGACCCCGCCCGTTACAGATGGTGGTTGATTCGTTTCATTCGGCAGACATTCAATATTTGAGTTTGTCCTCCAGGAATGTGCTTTGCAGACAAAGCTGGTGGCAGAGGTGATTATTCCAACAATTAAAACACTGCCGCACAATCATATTGAAAGGGTGTGCAGGTCGCTTTGATGATCTCTTCGGTATCTGAGATGTACCCTACGGCTGTCATTTGTTTGTTTTGAGGGCAAGATGCCTTCCATGTAGCTTGTAGGTTTTGGCTGCACTGCTGTATCTCCAAAAAGTCATGGACCTTGGCCATTGGGTGAAACTTCTGTTGCTCTGCCTCTCTCTTCATCTCCATGGTGTTAGCAGCAACGGTTGGATCCAATTCAGGGTCATCGCCGGCCCGTAATCTGTCATTGGCTGATGCAAAGTGCGTTACTACAACCTTTTTCCGAAGCGTCTCACATGTCGTTTTCGACTGCGTCAACCCGATCACATTGTGTCCCACGGAAGAACTGCCCACCATTCCGACGCTGTAAGGTATCATACAGAACATGTCGCCCACCAGATTGGAGAGATCGGCCTACTTCTAGTGCGTTTCTTCTTGTTGCCACTATCAGTTGTTGATATCGGGTATCCAAAATGTACAACTAATCTCCATTGGGTCGGAGTGGTAATCTTTTAGGTAGGGATTAATTTGCCCCCAGTTCTGTAGTAATTCAGAAGGTGAATTCGAATAAAGCCTGGCCGCTGTCAGTCAGCATGCAGTAAGATCGAGTCCTCCGGGTGTTGTTTCAGCCACATTGTTCCGCATTCAGTACATATCATCATCGCTGGAACATTGATCTGCAGCATAAGAATATTGACCAGATCTAGAAGCCATTGCGAATGAGACAAGATTGTTGTCCGGTATGGTTTCAGGTTGAGTGACGAGCAAGCATTGAAGTTTTGCACCGTATTCATTCTCGACATACTTCAGAAAGGCCTTCTGGTATTGGGGAGTATAAGAAGAGTTGTCTGCAGGTTTAATATCAATTTCCTTGTACAACTTCCTAAACAATCGCAACTTTCAGAAAGGATCAAGGTTTTTGCCCGAAATCAGTAGCATACCAGTCGTTGAAGTCACTTCATCATATTGTTTGGACAACTTCTGCTGGGCAAACTTTATGGCAAAGAAAATGTTTTCCTTTCATTGAGGATTCTTCTTGGCCAAAGCTCTCATCTAGCCATCCCCGTGATCAAATATGTCAATGTAGATGGTGAAGTACGGGTGCAGAGGAACAGTATGCTATTTCGACATCCATAGGGTCCAGTATAGGAATGGTGGTAAAACTTCCATGACATACTTGATAATCTTCCAGTCATCCTGTGTTGTGAATAGTGACTGGTAATCACTGTATGTTGGGTTTTAAAGTCACTCGTGTGTGAATTCACGTAAGTGGTTTGTACGCTCGGGCAACTCCAGATTTGAGTTCCAAAGTGTCTTCAAATGCATCAGGGGTAGTACTGCACTGCAGAGTGTGGCTTTTTGACAGTCACTGAACACATCTCGCCGACCAGGTGTGAGCCTGATCAATACTGCGAGCAATCTTTGCAATGACTAGGTTAGTTTCTACCCATTAAAAATATGTTGAACTACGTACATTCCAAATTATCTTTCCACAGCGAAGCTTATGATCCAAAAAGAACCTTGTGGTGTGGAAACGATAGGAAACACACTTTTTCAGCAACGAAGAGAATAACAAATGGATCGAGGATTCTGTGTAGAGGGAATGTGCAGTGACAAGAAAGCGTGTTCATAACGCGGAGACATGAATTGTGCAAGAGCTGAAAGCTATGACTACTATCAAAAGCGCTGTCGCGACAACCACACAGGCTGAAACAACGTTTGAAGTGATGTTGAAAACTGTCAGCGACAGAAGCAGGTGAGGCTTGACTAATTGACTTAACCGGGATGGGCGGACATAGCCAACGACTATCATGTGAGAGATATGAAGTATGGGACTGCTCTATTGAATGTTCCGGTGGTTGTTAATCACCGAATAGACATGACCGCAGCCACACCATCCCAGACAACATCTGGAGAGCATATACAGACTCTTGAAATTGTCAGCGGAGAATGACATATGCCGGCTGTGACTTCTCGACCAGGAAGTAGTCAAATGATGCTCGGTTCAGAGCAACTACAGTGACACAAATTCATACCGGGTTTTTCCCATGTTGGGAAACCACATTCGCCCCCAATTCAGGATACGAAGCCTGTTGAAACTGTAAGCTTTTACCCCAGTATAAAGAATCCCTAATTAAGTACGACATAGAAATCGGAAACAGAAGAAGATATGGTGACGGCTCCCGGGTTGCCAGAGGTATAGGTTGCCAAATACTTAATTTTCAGGTCCTATCTTTTGTAAACACTAATTGTGTACCTACTCTGTTACGTGTCTGCTGTTCCTTGATTTCAGTGACCGAATTGTGAGGCAGGATATGCCATTAGTATGTGCGGAAGGGTCATGTGGGCCAGGCAGGAGTTCTAGACTCCGAATGTGTTTGATAGACAGCCCACCAACTTGGTATCGAGCTGCCTGTTATGGTTACATTAGAAAGCAAAATCTAAACTAGAGACAAAATTTACTAACAAAATTTAAGACATTGATATCATCTAAGTAGTAGGAACAAGTAGTCAGTGCACAGTCTGAACCTGGATGAATGCCAGCCGTCATGCCACATTAGTCCATGCAGCTAACTGCATAACTCACCATTCAGACCTGCTGCACATGGTCGAGAATTTTAAAATTGCTTGTGCTATGTCATGGCAATTGAGTAAAATAAGCTGGAAAAAGATAGGACAAGATATTGGGTTTATATGTCTAAAATTAGTAGATGGATCGGTAGACCGTAACATAGTGGCTGAAGGTGCAAATACCCGACAGAGCTACCTCATTTATATAACTGATGACGGTACTACTGATGGCTCAGGAACTGGGAGGCCTCAATGCTTTTAGAGGCGTATGATAATACCTTGAAACGGTGAGTTGGCTGACACAAATGACAATATGAACGTGAAGAATAATAATTGCGCAACGAATGAATGTTAGTATATCTCTATGGTCAAAGTCAACACAGCATCAACGATTTTAGTTGGATCATTTTGGCAATCAAAGGGTTTCATAGTCACGTCCATCCAACGACGAGTTTTTGGCCTACGTTAGGTGAAAAGAGGGAAGTGGTATGCTCGTTGCCTCATCATAGAAATTGGCATCACTGGAGTGTCACCAATTTCTGGTCTTGCATCTTGAATAATTACAGGGGAGTGCGACAGCATTATGCCATACTCAGTGTATTGGCTTCTATCATGGGCACAATCATCAACGGATGGTCAATGATTTTTGGTCTTGCATCTTCGAAAACTTTCGGGCTGTGCAACGACATACTCCCATAATCACATTATTGGCTGCCTTTTTAGGCAAAAATGTTGGTGACAATTTCGCTTCTACCTCCTAAAGATGAGCGTCAATGGAGCGTCAACCATTTTTGGGCTTGCATCTTGGATAATCTGTCGGCAATGCAACAGCATTAACTAATAATTGTACAATTGGCTGCCTGTATGGGCAAAAATGGTAATTATGATATCGCAACAACCTCGTCTTTGGATGTCCTATTATTCAACTTCACAAATACGGATGCAATGTCTCACAGGTCAGAGTTTTTTCTTCCTCATAGCTCTGAAGTCACTATTTAACATCCAGTGTTATACTTGACAATACCATATTATTTGATGGTAATTCAGTTCAAATTACCCAGCACTGAATATCCTGCCGCAATGTCAAATACAAAATCCTTAAATACCTCCTAGTTAGAGGTTATGATATCTTCCAAAAACGAACATGTTGTTATTCGTAATTTGACCGTACTTAAGACATTATCATGGATGCGGCGAGCGCTTCAAGGAATGTAGGCTCTAAGCGGCCTCTTGTCTGAAATAATTCTACACATGCATCTTTGTGGCAATTCAATTTATACTGTGGATTTGCTGAGAACAGCTACCCTGGAATCATATGTTTCATTTGTCATCACGTTTTTCGCCATCCATTAGAACATGGGATCACCTCAATGGCCAAACACTTTCTGGCAAAAACCCACTTCCTAAAGTTAGACGAATTAACTGTGTCAGAAGTAACCAAATTGACTAGTTCGACTGTTGATGGGACAGCTTTGACCATACTCAAGAGGCAAGGAAGTCGAGGTATTCCAATTGTAAGTTCGCAATCGAAATTCCAATTTAATACTTAGGTTTCAAGTATACTTATTGAATTTACAGACAAAAGACTCTAAACTGGCATCAAAGGACTTTCAATATGCCGAATTTCACCAAGACACCTGGAATGGTTACCTAATCTTCGGTTTTCTTTCAGCTCATATTCCATTAAATCCAATATCAAACCTTGAGCTTTGACAATGATACAATGCATTACGAAACGATTTGGTTTTACCATCAGCCAGCACCCTGAGCAATATCTGCCAGAGTGCAATGCTCCTAACGCTCGGATCATTTCTGCCTCTAAGCCTCTGTTACCGTCATTTGCTTGATGACTTCGAGGAGTGGCCTGCTTTGTCCTTTTACTGTATGTGCCTGCAGGAAGAGGAGAAATGTTCTTTTTCAGAGCATTGAGCATTGAATCATTTGTTGACCTTGATGTTGGGTGAGATGTTCGATGTTGCAAGATATGGACCAAATGGAGGCAAGCTGAGTCGTTTATGTCATGGTTCGTACATTGAATATACTCGAACAATGGAAAATCTTCCGTTTGACTGGTATTTCTTTCGGAATGGTAGCGCTAACCGGTCGACATCACATTGTAATGAGTGTGTGATCGCTGTAAGACACCGGCGATGTGTTGAGACAAACATCACCACTAACCTGACGTTCTTTCCATTAAAGAATATCCTTTTTGTATCTATCAAACATGGGATATCAGCCGTCGCGCACTTCAATGTATCAATCCAAACAAACAAACAAACAACATTGGACCGCTTAACGGCAAATCCCGGGACTGTTGGAATCACCTTGAACTTGCACCTATACACAACTGAATAAAAGTTGGGTAGAATGTGCAAAGTTGACTGTCATTCATTCCATTGTGACCTGTAGCTTGCTATATATTCCTGAGGACATTCCACTTTTCTTTATAATCTTTCTCAACTTTTCAACCACAGCAAGTCCTGGCGCCGCCCACACCTCAGCGCATTGGGATTCAATCCGAACGACGGTGAACGATGGGTGTTTCATCCAATACGCTCCTAGCTAAGACACAGGTGCAACGCAGATATCCGTTAGATCGCCGCGATACTGCAATTGCTGCCACCGAAAATCGGGCCCAGTCAACACATTTAAACCAAGTACATAAAACCAGACACAGCAATACATGGGAGAAGCATGCACTTGGATGTGAGTTGCTCCATATCAGTGTAGAAGGTGGTCAACTAACAATATAATGTACAACTGAGGTAGGTAGGGAGCTCGGTGACCGGTTCATTGCGGCCTGCAATGGGAAACCTCCATGGTCAACAAAGGCATTTGTCTCCACAGTCGAAGGAATCGAATATCATGATGTCGTCAGCTCTGGGAATCTTGCAGCCAAATTTCGTGATAAAGGTCCCCGGCAGTGAACCCATCAGGCTTAAAGAGCTTAGTGGAGGCTCTGGAGTGGTATATGGTTGAGATAACAGCCAAATCTTCCTTTTAGAAGCCACAACTAAATCCTTGTAGGTTGTAAACATGTCTGCCGCTATAGCGAGGCAACAAGGTGTTGTACAGCTGGAACAGTCCAACATGCATCTTGTTTTGAAAAGGGCCAGAATGGCTGACAGAGGGTTTTAGCATACCACAATAGTCGAAACACAAGGAGTAATTAAGATACCTGACACTGAAGTTTGAGAAGCAAAGAAGCGAGGAGTGAAGTATCTTGGGCATCAAAAGTTGAAGACTGCGATGGCATGACACCCGGCAATGGTATATAAAATGAAACGGATGGCTGCCTTCTATCCCAAAGTGGCACAGCAAAGTATCTGCAGACACGCAGGAGGCGCAAAGGAGCCGGCGGACCTCCACCAGAACCGGTGGCACATCTGCCCAGGACCCCTCCTCCTGCCTGAACCCCACCTCCGCCACTCGGTGAGAATGACGGACATGCAAGTTATCAAATTGATGGGGTGCCATCATTGTGTGTCTATATACATCTTTCGCATCCCAAACCTCGATTTTTCAATCATACTTGATAATCCAGGGATAGCAAACACGATTAAGATTTCATTCCAGATTTGCAGAGTACACTATCTGATGCGTGAAAATTCCACTGACGTTGATTTTGAAGACGATAACAGCCTTTGCGGTGAATTTGAGGTTGCAGACGAGCATTGGGTGAAAGGAACGGGAGTTTTGAGTATTATCACTAGGTACAATTAGCGGACACTTCAAAGTATATTTCACAGAATATACTCATATGCACAATTAAAGAACATTGTAGTGATGAATGGAAACAGACATGAAGAGGATAGAATGACTGCCAAAACGCAGTTATTGATGTTGCAGGCCAAATTGATTAGTTGTATCATGTGGATACGCCTGTGGCAAATTGTGCGTCAACAGAGCATCAACGATAGTTTGACCTGTATGTCAGGTTAATACAATGTGAATTAGTCGCTGTCATCTATAATCATCATATTACCCACCTTTATTGGCAAAACAGAATGGTATACTCCCACTGCCCCATCTTCACAATGAGTCAATGGTAGTGTTAGCAACTGGTCCAGGTAACCAGCGAGCGGTTCGGTTAAGGATAGCAAAAACAGGTCGGTTCGGTTCCAGACCTGTCCAAAATCCCAACCTTCTGCCTCGTCCTACGCCGAACCCGGACCCATACCTGTCAACAGGTGGGTTTCAACAGGGTCGCGTAGACGCGTTGGTTCCAATCTCCGGTTTCGCATTTCGAGTTTCACATTGATGGTCGCATTAAGATATTCAACTGTTGATTTGTAAAATCATCTCATGGGTACATTACAATGCATTTAGGATGTATTGGCCGCCTTAATGATCCAAACGAATTCACTTACACGCCGTACCACATCCTGCAAATGAGCGTCAATGGAGTCTCAACAATTGTTGCTCGTGTATCTTGGGTAATTTGGGGGTGCGAAGGGTCCAATATCATCATATACAAAGTATTGGCAGCCTTTATTGCAAAAAAAAGCCAAAGAAACGATCTCTGCCCCAACTGGAAAATGAGCTTCAACAGAGCATCAACACTTTTGGGTCTTGCATCATCGGTAATATAAGTGGCACTTGATCAATAGTTCTCATAAAGAAGGATATGGCATCCTTGAGGGGCAGATCTATTCGGAATATTCCCGCCACATCAGCCGGGACAGTAACAACCCATATTATTTACACAGCTATTACTAACTATTCATGAGCCTTTTGGCATACCAAAACAGTCACAAGCTCATAGATAGACAATCATGGCCACATCGTGTTGTAATCAACGATAATGGAAGGCCGACAATCATTGACACTCCATTGACACTCATTTTCAAGATGGGTCAGGGAGCATTTCACATTCTCTTTGGCCTATACAGGAAGCTAATACATTGTATATGACTATGTGCAACCTCTCGCACCGCAGATTACTCATGATACACGACAAAGAATGGTTGACTCTCCTTTGACGCTCATGATGGGGCAGGGTGCTTTTCACTTTCTGTTTTGCCTATCAAGGCAGCTAATACTTCATTTATGACAATTTGCAACCTCTCACCCCGCAGATTACCAAGATACATGACCAAGGATTGTTGATGAGTCGTTGACGCTCGATTTGATGATGGGGCAGGGTGCATTTCAGTATCTGTTTTGCCTATAAAGGTACTGAAAACTGTGTTTATGACTCTTTGCATCCAAGTGCCCATAGGATAACCCAAGAGACATGACTAATCATCGTTGACGCTCCGTTGACGCTGATCTTCATAATGCGGCACGGTGCTTTTCTCTTTCTGTTATGCCTACAAAGGCAGCCAATACTTCATTAATGTCAATTGGCAACCACTGACCCCCCAGATTACCTGCGATAAATGACCAAGAATTGTCGACGCTCCGTTGACGCTCATTTTCATGATAGGGTGCTTTTCACTTTTTGTTTTGTCTATATAGGCAGCTGATAGTTCATTTATGACAATTTGCAACCTCTCACCACGCAGATTACCTCAGATACATTACCAAGAATTGGTGATGTGCCATTGACGGTCACTGTCTTGATGGGTCAGGGCGCGTTTCACTGTGTCGTTGCCTATAAAGGCACCGAAAACTGCTTCTATGACTATTTGCATTCAATCGCCCCTAAGATAACACATGACACATGACGAAGAATCGTTGACGCTCCGTTGATGCTCATTTTTCCATGGCTGGATCCACAATATTCAATCATTTGATTTGGCGTAGTCCATCATTCACGTTCAGTTGGCAGTCTTTGAAGCATTTTCATTTACTTTCATCTCAATCACTGCATTGTTGTTTAATAATTCAAATCAATATATCCTTTTCAATATACTTTACAGTATCCGCGAATTCAGGATAATAATAATCACCAAAATGCTGTGCCATTTAATTAATGCTAATCATCACTGCCAGATTCATTCAATAGGCTGCTTTGGTCATCAAAATCAATGTTAGGTGCATTTCCAGACCGCAGATAGTGTACTAACTAGTGGAGGTTCCTTCATCAGGCAGCATATCAGGTTCAAAATCTGGATTGTGCTCCCTTTCCTGGGCAGATGAATCAAGAGTAAAAGATTTACCACATTCAATAGAACGACACGAATACGCATATCCCACCGGCAAATTGATGATTTCGAGAGGTTGAGCACTGGAAGTATGACTGGTTGAGGAGGCTGGTATTCCAGGCAGAGGTGGCGTCGGCTGTGTATACAGCTCTGGAGTCAGCCGTCTATGTCAGTTGGGTGGAGGTGCCCTGGTTCCTTTGCATCTCCATCGCGTCTGCAGTATCGTTTGGGAGCCATTTGGGCAAGAAAGGCATCCGGGATTGTGATTTTGACGAAGCATCGCCAGGTGTCTGTCTATCGCAGCCTTCCCCATTTTATGCCCCGGAAATTCAAAACCCCACTTCTGCACTTCTCGGACCTCGGCATGAGGTTTCTTGATCAGACATGGTGTTTCCTCCACTGCAGTGTGCGAACTCCCGCCTTTGGCCATTTTGGCCATGTTCAAGGCCAGGCGCATGTCGGACTGTTCCAGCTGTACACTACCTCCTCGCCTTGCCATCGTTGTAGACGTGTTGAATACGTACAAGGAATCAGATGCTGCTTCAAACAGGAAGATTCGGCTATGACCTCGACCATATACGCTTCCGTAGCCTGCTTCAGGGTAATTAATGGCTGTTTCGTCCACTCTTGTGTATGTTTCTCTCGAAAGTCGTCCGCAAATATACTAGAGCTTACAATATCATGAAAGTCAATTTTGCGGACTATGTGGACAACTGCATTGGTCGACCAGGGATGTTTACAATTGTGGGCGGCGATAAATTGATCACGTAGCACTCGGTGTACACCCCCTGTGGGTTATAATGTTAATTGAAGGCCATTGACCACGGCATGCAGATACTCACATTGAACTGCATACTGCTTCTTATTCGTGCTGCTTCCAGTCTTATGGACAACTTTGAAATGTGCATCCTGGGTCACGGTTTGGTGGCTCCATCGGCAGCTTCGCGGAGCACTAACTGGTGCCTGCGTTCTTGGGTGCGTCAATAAGTGACGTATTCGACGAAGTGCCTGCCAATCGGCCGCATTTCGATCCTCTTTGACCTAGCTGAGGTGGTTGTGTATCCTTGATTTGGTGGTGTGGAATCGGAGAGGAAGATGATAATGAAAAGATGTAGGAAGCCCTGAGGATAATATAGTTAAGTTCATATCAGAATGGAATATTAGGCTGCCAACATGATCGTTATACTCAAGATGAATCCTGCAGCGTAGAGCGGCAAATTGCCGAGGTTTCACACATCCCCGAGATGTGCAATATGTTGGTCCAATGTTGTTTGTTTGTTCACAGGGATAAATTTCACTGTATGGCAACAGAAATCGGAAGATTGTTGCCTATCAATAGCACATTGTTCGAGGGAAAGGACGTGTGCTTCTGTTTGTCTCAAATCATCCCCGGGATAATACATGAAACTGACACTAAGAATCAACTCATGTCGTACATTTAGCGTAACGACTCCTCATTGATTGACAGTCACAATGGTGGTCTTGCATTGTTCAAGATGAGTAAACGTACTAACCTTGACATAAAAGACACAGGTTGGCTTGATATTGTCCATATCTTGCAACATTCAACATGGCAGTCAACAAAGTCAACACAAACTTGAATGGTTACTGCTCCAAAAAACAACTTGTCTCCACTTCCGATAAGCAGCTACGGCAAGTCGACAAACTGTTCAACCCAACGACGTCATCAAGCGAATAAAGGCAAGAGTAATTTGGAGGCAGAAAGAGTCTAAGCCCTGGGGGCATTTGGCCGGTTAAGATCCAAAAACAAGATTGCGGGGGAGAAACAATGATAAACACACTTCTTAAGCATTGAATAGAAAGAGAAATGGATTGAGAATTATGTTGAGAGAGAGACTGCTGGGGAAGGAACGCAAGTTGAAGACGCAGAGGCAGCGGTTCAACAAGAGCAGGACGGTATGGCGCATGCTGACATCGCGGGATTCACGTTCAGAGAGTCCGACAAGACTTTGAAGAAGATGATGGCTGCAATTGGAGACAGTCTGCGTGATCTTGCAAGTTCCGAAGATGGGGAGAATGGGGAACATGAGTCTGAAGAGACAGAGCACGACTAGTTCAGTGAAGATGACGAACTCGGCTGTGTGATGGGCACAATTTCCGGAACAGTACAGCAACACATGGAGAGGTTTCGCCAGAAGCAGATGGAGCTTGAGGAATTGACGCCACCGGGATGGGAGGAGGCAGTCAAACTCTTCTGTGAACAAGATAAGAAGTACGGCACAGCCAAATTAAGTGGTCCGGTAGTCATTCAACCTCAAACAGATGATAATGCTTCCGCACCTCCACCAACAACATTTGGAGAGGATGTGGAGAGGCTTGACATTGTCCCTGGAATATCGCAAATGCCGCAAGGGACTTCTCGACCAGGAAGTAGTCATATTCTGCTAGGTTTAGTGAAACTGCAGTCAAACATGAGCATATCTGACCTTCTCCCCGCTGCAGAGGCTGATATGTCACCTTTGCTGAATGGGCAGCCTGTTGAGGCAGTAATCTTTTACCCCTGCATATAGCCTCCAGCTAATCACCATATTGATTTCGGATTTGGACAAAGGCATAGTGACGGCTCTTGCATCTGCGGAGGCACAGATAGGGAAAGTGTGATGATTGACCTCACCTGTTTGCGAAAAGAAATTTGTTTCGCAATTTCCCTACGTGACAGCTTTATTTTGATTTCAGTAACCACATTGTGAGAGGTGATAATTAGTCTGTGCTTGTGCAAAGGTCGAACGCACCATGTGAAAGTTGTAAAATCCAAATCAGGCGAACAAAGAGCTGACATGTTTGATTTCCATCAGCAAGTGTCTGTTAAGCGACAAAGTAAAAGCTATAGTAGTGACGAAAAGTTCTCGCAAAACGCAAGTGAGTGATGTCATATGTGTCATAGCAAGGGCAGTAAGTGCTCAATACGAATCAGTCTGAACGATGACCATCATGCCGCATTCCTCAAGGTATCTAACTGCATAACTCTCCGCACAGACCTCGTTCACATGGTTGAGATATTTGAAATTGCTTATGGTACGTCATGGAAATTGAGGAGAATGAGCTGGATAATCAAAGGTGAGGAATTTGAGCTATATTTACCAAACACTCTTGACTGATTCTACATGCTGTCAATTGCCGGCCCAAAGCGCAGCAATGTGATCGGGCCACATTATCTCTGACTGATATAGTGTGGATAGCCACTGATCAGAGATTGAGGGGTAATAAAACTCATGGATGGGAACGATAATAAACAGAAACAACATAATAGATGTCAACAATGTGTATATAAATCGTTGGGTAAAAATATTGGGTGCACAAATGTTATTTCTATGTGATTAATGTGAGCGTCAACAGAGTGACAACATTTTACAGTCTTACACATTCGGCAATCAATTGGTGGCATTGTCACATCCTTCCAAAGTCATTATATTGGTCAGCTCAAATGCAAAAAAGGTAAATGTTATGCTTATTGCCACATCCTGAAAATAAGCGTCAACGGAATGTCAATGGAGCATCAATGATTTTTGGCATTGCATAATGGAAATCCCTGAGGGCTGCGCGATGACATTAAGCCATAATCCCACTTTCTGATGCCTTTCTAACCCAAACGTATTGCGACAGTATTGCGTCTATGTCCCAAAAATCAGCGTCACCAGAGCATCAACGACTTTTGGCCTTGCATCATAGAAAATGCAAGGGTAGTGCACCAATGTTAATCCATAATCGCACTATTGGCTGACTTTCTAAGCAAAATGTATTGTAAAAACATCGCTACTACGTCCTAAAAATGAACTTGAAATGAGTGTCAACTAGTTTTAGCTTTGCATCATGGAAAATGCAAGGACTGTGTGGCAACATTAATGCATAATCCCACTATCAGCCACCGTTCCAGGCAAAACTTGCTGCGACAACATGGCTTCTGTTACCAACAACTTAGCATCAATGGAGCATTAACGACTTTTGGCCATGTATCTTGGAAAATCAATTGGCTGAGCAGCAACATGAAGCCATCATCATACTATCGGCTGTCTTTGTTGCTGAAAATTGTTGCAACCACCTCTCTCATATGTCCTAAAAATGAGCGTCAACCGAGCTTCAACGTTTTTTGGCTTTGCATCATAGCAAATTCAATGGCGGTGGTGCGGCATTAAGGCAACATCGAACTATTGGCCGCCTTTTAAGGCATCAATGGTTGTGACCACATGGCTACTATGTCCCCAAAACGAGCGTTACCTGTGTGTCAATGACTTTTGGTATTGCATCTTGGAAAATTCAAAGCATGTGCGGTGAGATTGATCCATAATCGAACTAGCGACCGTCTTTCTAGGGAAAAATGCCATCAACACCATATTCACAATGGGTTAGAAATGCGCGTCAATAGAGTGTCAACGATTATTGGCCTTGAATCGTGCAAAATCAATGTGCGGTGTGACATAATTGATCAATCATCGAACAAGTGACCGCATTACTAGGCAAAACAGCTTGCGACAGGCTAGTAACCATGACCCAAAATGAGTGTCAACGGAGCATCAACAGTTTCTGATCTTCCATCTTGGACAATCTGACGGCAATAGAATGCAGAATACCCACAAGCACAGATCAGCAGCCCTTAATGGCCAAAATGCTAGCCACGATATCGCATCCACCTACTACAATTGAGAACGCACAGAGCAGCAACAATTTTTGTGGAGGCTCAGCACGCTATACAGCAATGTACTGCGTTGTGCTGTTCTTAAATCAAGTTTTACCCGGTTAGTCTTTGCAATCTGTCCTTTTATACAACTTCACAAATATGCATGCAATGTCTTACAGATTCTATTCTTCTGCTTGTAGTGGTAGTCAGTAGTGAAGAACCAGCAGCCTGATATACTATACCGTTACTTTCGGCAGTCTTTCAAGTCGGAATACCATGCATTCTCATTTTTTGCACCATGTGGGATGCATAATCTTTGAACACCACTTTGCTCGAGGTTATGATCTCTTCCAAAAACGAACGTGTCTGTATTCGTGAGTTCAGCGAGCCGACTTTCCAAATAATCTTCAATGTGTGGTGGGCTTCAATAAATGTAGACTGGAAGCGGCCTATTGCCTGGAATAATTCTTGATATGCGCCATGTGGCGATTCTATTTACACTGTGGAATGGAGGAGAATGGCAGCCCTGGCATCATAAGTATCGTTTGTCATCAAGTTCTTCACCATCCATCAGAACATGGGATTAGCTCAATGGGGAAACACTTGCTACGAAAAGCTAACATCGCAAAGTTAAACAAATTAATAGAGTCAGAGGTTGCTGGATTGACTAGTTCGTCGGTCGATGAAACAGCGTTGGCCATCCTAACCTGGCAAGGATGTCGAGGATTCAGAATAGGAAGCTCGCTGAGTCAAATCATATTAGACATCCAGATAGTCCCATATTGACCAGAATGACAGACAAAATGTTCCAAACTGGAAGCTGAGGACTTTGAAACTTCCGAATTTCACCAAGACACATACAATCGCTACCGCATGTTAGGATTTGTTTCAGTTCATATTCCAAGGAAATCCATCCCAAATCATGAGCTACAATGGTTATTTGAAGCATTACGCGATAACCTAGTGCTAACGTCCACTACCACCCTTTGTCTCATTTGCCAGGGGGAATATGCACTGACGGTGGATGCAATTAAGAGGATGTGCTGTTACGAAATAAAGTTAGTTTAGCTTTGGACGAATGGACATCAATGAACAAATTGGCCATAACGTCGGTCATTGCTTACTATATGGATGGAAATTGGGCATTGCCTGAAGTTTAACTCACATTCAATAAGGTTGATTGCCTGTTCTGTTCCTGTTCCGAAAGCTAATTTTTGGATACTAGGTCTAAGGCCAACATACTGGAACAACGATAGGTGTACATTTGAATGACGTGCTTGATCGTTTTGAACATACTGACAGCCGTTTGCTTGGTATTATAACTGATAATGCTTCCTCAAACTACTCGATGAAACGCGAGCTGCAATCAACACTTGAGGCCGCTGGAATCGAGCGGCCGGCATAGGGGAACCACATATCATGCATGGCACACGGCATACAGCTCGCGTTATGTGCATTCCTGAACAGTCTCGGTGTAAATGGCCGCACCAAGTCTTGGGAAGCCCACCAGCGCGATCAGCAATTCGCAGTGAATGGAAGCATAGAGATTGCGAAGAGTCAAACTCGTCAAAAAGAGGGCAATTTTAGAATCAATACGGTGTCGGCCATGAGACCTGGTTTAGCAAAGATCATTGAGAAAGTACGTATTTCATGAAATTTTGAAAGTCCTGAAGCTGACCTTGACATAGCAGAGAATGCTTGCTGTATTAATTATGCTAACACATGGTCGCCGAAACGAGTTCATTAACTGTCAAAAGGCCAAAGTCCGCATTGCAGTACTTCCAATCATGTATGTGAAGACACATTCGAACTTGACATTGCTATAGCACGAGTGCACCTACCGTTCAGGGGAATTCACACTGGGGAGTGGCTTCGAAACCCAAAATACAGGAATAGCGGCCTTTATCCACAATTCAGGATGAATGGACGATTGTGAAGTATGCCATGGAAGTATTGAGGCTATGCTGGTTTTGGACCCTTCGGATGTCGAAGAGGCATACAGTCACATTGTATCACGTCATGAAAGTGCACAATGCCATGTTTGAACACATGGATGGCGTGATGCGAGTTTTGGCCAAAAAGAAGTCTCAATGGAAGGAAGACTTGTTCTTCTATGTGAAGTTAGCTTGACAGAAGATTCCCAAATACTACACCAATGTGTCTCCGCCATTGGGGATACTTCGTATATCGGCACACTTCCTCCATCCTGGCCGAAAGTTGCGATCTTTAGAAACTGGTACAACGGAATGGATATTACTCCTGAGGACGAGACATCGTACACTAATACAATCCCAAGAGGCCTTTCCAAAGTATGTGGAGAATTAATATTGTGCCAAACATGTACGTGTGCCGGTCAATAAACTCGAAAGCGTAAGCAGCACCAATTTCGTCCCCTCTGCAACGGCTGTGGGGTCCTATCAATCATCCTTCGATCCTTGTAATTTGTCCAGCGATGATGACTAATAAGTAACGGCTAACATTGAGGCTGAGAGGACACCCGGACAAAGCGATCGCGCAGCACGCTTATTGACTGCCACCATGGCCTATTTCAATTAGCCGCCAGAAGCACCAAATAACTGGGGACAAATTAATCCAAATCTCAATGATTACCACTCCGAGCCAATGGAGATTAGCAGTATATTTTGGATACTGGACATAACCTGTTGAGGGCGCCAAGAGGAGAAAAGGCACTCAAAGTACGGAGATCCCTCCAACGTGGCGCAAGACATGTTCTTTATCATACCACATGGCGTCGTAGTTGAAAACAGTTTTTCCCTTGGCCGACATGTTATTAGCTGGAGGCAGTAAACAACCAAAGGCGGAACCCTTCGCGAACAAGTCATTGTAAGGCTGTTTGCTCGAGGCATTAACGGGATTTTGGCAGGCACTGACCCTGAATTGGTTACCACGAATACAGCAAATGACACGGAAACGAAGCAAGAGCTGAAGGACAGGAAATTCCACAGAATGGCCAAGGTTCACGACGTTTTGGAGATGTGGCAGGGAAGCCAAAACCTTCATGCTACCGAGCAGGGATCTCGGTCACAAAACACACAGATACACGCGGTGGGATACATTTTTGACATGGCAGAGATCGTCAAAGCATCTTGGTCACTCTTTCAACATGATGGTGCAGCTGCATTGACATTGTGAGAAAGATCACCTTTGCCACCCGCTTTGTCTGCAAAGGACCTCCCTGGAGGAAGAACTCAAATCTTAAATGTGCGCCGAATCCGGAAAATCAACCGTCTTCCAATTGAAAGCAACAATGATAGCCCACCAGAAAGGATATCGGACACTGATGATTGGCTTAACTGGCATAGCGACTTGGATAATCCAAATGACAGTGAAGAGGAATGCCCAGCAGATGATGAATGCAATATAGAGCACAACAATGCAATCGAGGATCCGGAATACCCAGAGCAGCAGGATATGCGCGCTGCACCAAATGTACCCGGATTCGTTTGCCCGACATGCAAATGCAAGCGACAGGCTGATCTGGTGTTACTGACGGTCAATACAATTGAAACGCGGAGATATAAAGGAGGGAACAAAAAGTAGGACCGAATGAGTCAATGGTACACCAGCTTTATTTAGCTTGCCCCAGTGTTTCACTTAAAGATGAATTATGGACGAATGGTACGAGGTAGCCTGTGAATCAACGTTCATAAATAGTGTTAGCAACGGTTCCGGACCGTCACTTCGGGTCCGGGTCCGGGTCCAAACCGAACCGTTGCCAAATTGGCGGTCCGGGTCGTCAATAAACCCGAACTGCCCACTCGGGTACGCTTCCCTGGTAAACTCCCAACCCGTCTAAATTGGGCGGGTTATCAGCGGGTCGCACAGCGGGTCCATCTATAGATTCATATAAGGCTCTTGTATTTGCAGTGTGTTAATAGTATCTTATCAAAATGAAGTTTTCAGCAACCATTAATGAGCTTTTGCTTGTTGAGCAGT
>Ga0307514_10002796_pt1 | contig 17524 bp, 9 predicted proteins | sample 16_EM_MG_FD_203088 | JGI IMG/M metagenome (GOLD analysis project Ga0307514, IMG submission 203088) | Populus trichocarpa ectomycorrhiza microbial communities from riparian zone in the Pacific Northwest, United States - 16_EM | ecosystem: Host-associated > Plants > Roots > Unclassified | place... | reverse complement strand
TATTTGAAATCACAATAACTTTATAAAAAAAATTGAAATAAATTATGAAGACTAGTTAAGAATAAATCAAATTTTGAAGAATAAGTTTTTTAAAAAAATCCAAAAATTCAATAAAAACCCAATATCGAATGATAAATTGAAAGAAGAAAAAATCAAGCACCAACCAAATATCGTGACGTTTATTTGAGATCACAATACCGCCCTATAAAAAGTATGCCCAAACAAATCATGAAGACTAATTAAAAATTAATCAGATGTTGAAGGATGAAATTGAAAAAAAAACTTCAATAAAAACACAACATTGAATAATGAAATTGAAAAAAATAACAAGAATAAAAAAATAAAATGATGTATATAGAGCAATACAATGCTCCATGTACAAAACTAGAGCCGGGCTTCTGAAGAACACTCTCGTTTGAACTAAAAAACTTCTAAGAAAATAGGGGCTTCTAAAGAGATAAGACTTATACATTATAAATACATCATGAATCCTTAAAGTTTAAAGTTTTTAATTTTTATATTCTACTGCACATTTATCTTCAGAATTTTTTTAAAAAATATTATATATATTTTTTTAAAAAAAGATATTTATTTAAGTGTTAATAAAAGATGACTTTTAAAAGGTATTAAACATCGAATATATTGACTTACCCTGCAGTAACCAGCATGCACCAAGCACCGGGGCTAAAAAAAATTTATATCATATTATCAAAACCCAAAAATTAATTAATTGCACAAAACATAACTCTTCCCTCCAAAGTACATATATTTTTTGAGACATCATCATAACAGTAATCACGTTCTTTCAAAGCTTTTACTAAACAAATAAAAGAGCTTCTGTTTGTTCCTCGAGAAAAATAAAAGTAGTTTTTTTAAAAAAAGCTTTTGTTTGTATTTGTGCCTTTTTAAGTGCCTTTTTTCCCCTGCATGATTTGTCAGGAGAATATGGCAATAAAAAACAAGAAGAAATATTAAAATGATTTAAAATATCTGTTTGTCTCGAAATCTGTCACCACATCATTTTCTAGCAAACAATAAAATAATAGTGAGTGCTTGTTGGGAGATTCGGCGCTTTCATGGACTAATAACAAAGATTAGTGGAATTTTTGGTGTTAAATGGAATAAAACGGTGGTTAATGTAAAACTACAAAATAAATTTTAATAGGAGCCCAGTTATTTGAGACTAAGAAATTTATTTTTCATATAATATGAAGTTTGAGTTTTGTATGATGATCACCGGAGATTTACATAGTTGTTAACTTCAGAGCTTATAAAATTAATCAAAGTGTGTGTAATTTAGTCCGAACACCCACATTAATAAAATAAAAAAAAGTTAATCATTTAGGTGGTCACCCAGTAGTAAAAACTTTGGACCAAGAACTTTGATCCCTCTGTGATCTCAGGTTCGAGCCATGTGGTTGCTCATATGATGGTCACTGGAGGTTTACATGGTCGTTAACTTCAGGGTCCGTGAGATTAGTCGAAGTGTACGCAAGCTGGCCCGGACAATCACGTTAAACTAAAAATAAAAAAAAGTTGAGATATAATTTCTTCTATTGATTTGGATAATAATAAATATTATAATACATTATATTTATTGTGATAGACAAATAATTACTACACAGATAAAAACAAATAACTTCCAAGATATTTAACTTTTAAATTATATTATATTTATCTACATCGTGACAAGATGTTTTGCCATTTATCTTGTCTGGTAAATCTTATTTTTCTTGAATAAGTTTTAAACCATCTTGCCTTATATTGTATTGTCTTGGTGAGAAGAAACTTGTCTTGCCTTGTCCGTTTGTCTTGACTTGTATATCCATGGGTGTTTGATAATGTGGTGCAGTATATATTATTTTTTGAAGTGTTATTTTATTTTTAAATACAATAAAATAATATTTTATTAATTTTTTAAAATTTATTTTTATCATTAACACATTAAAGCAATTTAAAAACACATAAAAAACTAATTTTAAAAAATATTTTTTCAAAATTTCATAAAATAATGCTTCTGCTAAATACACACTCACTCATGCTGCCAATAAATTTGCAATATTCATGGTCGTTGCTAAAACACTGCAAATATTGAATGTCTAACAGTATAACAACAGCTTTTTTTATATGATAAAATGGTTTTAAAATGTTTTTTACTTGAAAATATATTAAAATAATATATTTTTTATTTTAAAAAATTACATATTAAAATGATTCAAAAAATACTTAAAAAATAATTTAAAATTAAAAAAACTCAAAAACCTTAAAAAATACGTTTGAATAAGAAAAACTTCCAATTATTTTATTTATTATATGGTAGGAGCTGTTTGTTGTTTTTTTTTTGTTTTTATCTGAATATTTTCATATTCTTTAAAGGATGAGATTAGTTATGTTCAAGGTTTATGGTTGTTTCTTTCAATAAGTGCGTATTTTGAAAATTAAACTTATATTTTTATTTTTATAAAAATATAACAGCATCTTAATCGTTAAAACAAGTTTCATGGTTGAAATGTTTGCTGTTTGGGTGTAAGGAATTGAGGATGAAATTACCATTTCAAAAAATCTCCCGTTAAAATTTACTACTGTAACATAAAAAACACTCCTTATCAGATAGTTTTTTGGGGGTGTGGAACAGAAACATAACTGAGGCCTACTGAAGCAACAACCAACAAGCATCTTGTATTCGAACGAAGCTGTAAGACTCTCTGTGAAGTGGGTTACAGAAGTTAGATGCTAAAGGCATCAATCACCATCATGATCATCTGACAGATGATCAAATGGTCCAAAGTGGCGCACCCCTAACCTGACCAAAGCCTCAGGCTCCTTTGTGCTCTCTTTCTCGGTTAGATAATCATGAAAGGACCCATCTTACATGACAGACTCTGTAAAGTGGCATGTTTGTTGTCGAGAGATGCTTGTGCAATGATGTCCGAACTTCTGCCCTCCCTTTCCCTCCCAATGTTATTACATCAACTTCACAGGGTCCATTTTTTTTTTTTTTTGAGGTTAAGGGGTAACTGCATGGATGAAAGAATGCTTATCAATTGTGTTTTCTTATAAAAAAAAATAATTAATTATAATTATAATTTTATTCTTGTGATAATTTTAATATGCAATGATAAAAATATTCTTTTAAAACAATAGAAATTGCTATTTTAAACAAGCAAAAAAATTAATGTTTACATAGACTGTACAAGATAGTTTTAACATGTAACCAGGATTGTCTATGCTTGGATTCTTGAACCAAGATATATTTTTTCTAGAATTTTATCAATGGGTGTTTTTGTTAATTTATAATTAAATTATTTACATGTTGTGCATGTAACTATTTGATATTAACGAAATTAGTGTATAGAGAAGTATATTAGAGAATATGAACAAAATAAAAATTATAACTAATTTTTTTATAGAAAATAATGAAGTCAAATAAAATTTGGGTTTTCTATGGTTGTGTGACTGGGCTTGATCGTGAGTCCATGAGTTTTCCTGCAAAATAAGTTCTCTATTGAAACATGTGATCATCTTATGCTTAAGTTAGTAAGTGTAAAAGAGATGTAGGGTGTGTGTGTAAAAAAATACACGAAAAGAATTGTATGAAGAGAAATAGTCTATAGCCTAAAGCTAGCCTAGAATGGTATGGTTGACTATTATGGCATATAATTGCATGGTTTTGTATGGATGACTTTATGATTGACTTTGTACTACCAATATGGATTTGTATGTTGTTAGGTTTAGCTTCCAATGACTAAGTGAAGCTGTCTAGTTGTGAACGTCTTGTCTTATACTCTTACTTGGTGATTGAGTGTTTTTATACACCCAATTCGTGAACTTTTTTTATTGAGAATGAGATGTATCATTGGTTGAGAAATTAATATGCTACCATAGGCTAGCCATGGTGACTTTGGTTATTGTGTCATGCACGTCATCGGTGAAAATGTCATGGTTTATCATGTTGACATTTACGAAGACACAGTCTTTGAAAAGAAGAGTGTGTAACACTCGATGATACAATAAAAAGTCTTTTATATTGTGGAAATAATGTTCATTCTTATTCTTAAAAGGTGTAGTATCGTTTCTAAATCTTTTACTATAGGTAGCATGAGAGCGAGGCTCAGAAAGAGATTGATAATGACAACCACGTTTATGACTAGATTCTATTGAGAAGTGTTCTGTATAACGAGAACTACTCATTTATACAATTAGAGTGTCATGCATAATTTGCATGTTGTTTTGTTTTATTTATTCATGAAACTAGAGTTGTCTCTATGCACCTAATGCATATAATGAAGTTGTGTTTTGTATTTCCTGTTTATGGAATGGAAAAGTGCAAAATTGCTCTCATGTAGCTAGAATAGCATTGTTTAGCACTTTCACTTGATGAGAGAGTTGATAGAGACCTAATAGAGTTCATGTAGTCGGGAGATCAATTATTCTCCTTTGTCATTGAGTTTCGTTAACCATACAAAGAGCTTTTGGTAAGGAGTGATAAGGAATGAACTAACTTTTATTTAGGTTTTCACATGCAATACCACTAATAAAGTCTTGAAAAAACTTAAGACATAAATTGAATTTTTTATGGTTGTGTTCTAGGCTATTAGTGTGACTAAGTTTGACCATGAATCAATGATCTTTCTTGTAAAACAAGTTCCATGTTGAAATATAAGACTATTTGGTGCTTAAGTTAGCAAGTGTAAGAGAGTTATGGTGTGTGTGTGTAAAGAAATATATGAAAATAAATGTATAGAGAGAAATAGTCTATAATCTATAACTTGTCTAGAATGACATGACCTTTTATGAGTGACTGTTATGGCTAAAATGACATGATTTTATATGAATGGCTTTATGATTGGCTTTGTACAGCTATGATGGGATTGTATGTTAGGTCCGATTTTCAATAGTTAAATGGAGCTTTGTTTGGTTGTGAATACTTTGGCTTATCCAGTGACTGAGTGTATTTATACATGCAATAAGGGATAACAATTCCACTCGAAACTGATGGATATTGACCCTACTTGATCTAAATTGGTAGAAATTGTTTTACTTAACCGAGTTCGGAAGCAAAAGGTCAGGTTTCTAGTTGGGCATAAATACTAACCTAGCCCTACCCTGCCCGAACTAGACCTGTAATTTATGTATATATAGGGCTCTTGTCCTAACTATAACTTTCATTCCTCACTCTCTTTGAAGAACATAAATGAAATATATGCAGTTTTTCTTTATCCTTCCTCAACAAAACCTCTTGTCTGATTGTCAACTTTAAAGTTCATCAATGAGCTAAATCAAGGGGCAAAAATTATGCTAGAGTGTGCCTTGACAAAGACCAACAAGGATAGGGGAAATAACATCTTGAAATGAACCAATAAGGTTTAGGTCGGGTTTGAATAGTAATTTCAGCTTTGAGGTTCGGGTATTGATAGTACAAAACCTAATCTATAGGTACCCATTGTTATCCGTACACCCAGTCCTTGACCTTTTATTTATGACAAAAAAAAACATCATTAATGGGGAAATTAATGTGTTACCATTAGTTAGTCATGGTTGCTTCATTAGTTGTTGTGTCATACCATGTTTATTATGACTTGTATGTCAATGGTGACAATATTGATGACGAACAATTTTATTGGTGTAGAAAATAATGTCTAATTTGCATAAAAAAATTGTGTGACTCTTAAAAAAATCATGTACATAAAAAGTTTGTGTGTGTGACTCTTAGAAACCCAATATATATATATATATATATGTTAAGATAAAATTAGATGGATCAGGATAGGCAATTGGTGTTGGGCTTGAATTTCCAAACTGCTGTAATTTTTTTTTTTGTGGATATTATAAGAAAGGTATAATTGAAAATTTGTCTAATGTATGAGGATGTTTTAATAGGTTTTCATTGCCATGGTATAATAAGTAAAAAAGAGTAGTAGCAATTCAACATTATACTAAAATCAACCTTTTGCGTTATCCAATGAAATAAAATATAAATTTGACTTGCATTGAATTACTTATATACTAAAACGCGTGGGATTTTCATTATATATTAGTTACTCTGCAAAATTTTGTTTTTTTTTTCAGTTTGGTCCTCGAACTTTGTTTTTAGGCAATCAAGTCCTATTTAAGGAGCAACCGATTTCAAATTCTTATGAAATGGTGAGATTAGAAAAAAGGGGAGCAAAATGAAAAATATGGCAAACATAGGTGACATACCATAAGTTTTGAAAACATTCACTTTGGTCATCTAACTTAAACAATCACGCGAATTATATAATTGCAGTCCCTTGAAATTGTTCCAATTCTATTTTGGTATAGATGTTTATTTTTGTTTTTTTATCCCTGGTTAAGAGAGGAGAGGAAGAAGGGTTGCCAGATTCCAGCGATAGAGAGAGAAACTTGTCGTTTGCACTGATTTAGGCTACCAAAATAAGAGCATTTTGTGTCAAATTGTCCCATTTGATGTGAGGAGTTCATATTAGATGTTTTTGTATCTTAAAAGTTCATTAAAAAATATATTTGAGCTCCGGTTGATTTTTTATTTCGGGTTGAGTTTGGATTTTTGGGCGGTGTCTTGGGTATTTGAGGTCATGAATGGTTTTTTATGGTTTTTGGGGTGTTTTATAAATATTTTAGGTAAAAAAGGGTTGCAAAACAGGTTTTTAGGTCAAAAGAGCATAAACCTCGATTTTCCTCCTACTATGATGGCTGAAATTTGGGCAAAATAGGTTGCACGTCGTCTACCTCAGCAGGTGACGCGTCGTATGTCTCAGCAAGTGACGCGTCGTCTGTTGCTGGCATACCTTAGATCTGACATGACCGCCAGACTCAAGCGCTTTGAGTCTGACATGGTTATCATGAAAATATAACTTTAAAAATGCAATTAAAAAGAAATAAAGTGACGTGACTGGTTAAAAAATTAAAAACCAACAAAATGGACAAAACCTCATTTCGTTTATTTTGTTTTAAGGACCTTTTTTAAATAATAAAATATAACTTCGATTTTATTTTGCTACGCATTTAATATTTTGAGAGGTTTTGTAGTTTATCTATTATTTTATTTTTATTTTTTTATATAGATAATCCATGTTTTTTAAAATAAAAAATATTTATTTTCAGATGATATTTTTAATATGTATAGCCTTACATGTTATTTTTTTTTATTTTATTCAATCAATTTAATGTCCTATTTTTCAAGATTAAATATCTTAATCCACATTTACCTTTTAGTTTTTCAAGTATTGTTTTTAGGTGTCATTGATGATTTATTTATTTATTGATTAGCACACATAACTCTTAGTTTATTTGATTACTTGTATGCATAGACTTTTTGATTTATTATATTTTTTAAACTACAAAATTACGTTAAAAAAATCTATATATACAATCTTTTATGAAAAATAAAAAAACTTGACCTGCGGTGGAGCGCGGGTCACATACCTTATTAATTAATCAATTGTTGTTCAAATCTTTTTAAGATCCACGTGAATAAGAAAAGAGAAAAGTAAAAACTTTTCCATGGCCAATGGCTAACAATTATTACAATGTAATATATTTTTTAAAAATATATTTTATTTGAAAATATTTTAAAATAATATTTTTTAAATATTTTTTATTTTTAATATAAGTACGTTAAAACTATAAAAAAATCATTAAAAATATTAATTTAATGCCTTTTCAATCAAAATATATTTTTAAAATATACTTAAATATAATTTGAAATACAAAAATAAACCGTGCCAAGTGTGTATTATAGCATCGTAGCATTACATTAAATGTTATTTTTTCATATGATAAAAAGTGCACCACTTTTAAATTTATCACTTTTTAAATTCATTATTCTTATACATACAATAAAATATTATATATATTTTTTTGTGTTTTCTAACAAAGTATTAAAGTCATTACATGAAAATTTGTACCTTAAATATTATATATTTTTATAAAAAAATTAGAAATATAATTATTCATAATATAATGAAATAAAAACTTTTTTGTCCAGCATTACAGCTTTTAGATAGAAAAAACAATACATAAATTGATGTATATATTTTTACTTGAAACTATATATATATCTATCTTAAGAAATATTTAAAAGATACTTTTAAACACATGTTAAGCATAACATACATGAAATAGTGCATGGCAATCATTAATTAGATATTTTCGGCATTTTATTTCGTCTCGTAAAACGAAGTTATAAACATAATTTTTTACATTATTTATCTTATTATACACAAATAAGTTGTTATCTATCATTTTCTAATAATAATAAGAAGAAGCCATTAAATGCCAAAATCATTTTTTTCTATTTTTTTAAAAATTGATGACTTATATTTTTATTTATTTTTTTAATTAAAAATATGAAAAATAGTAATTGTTTTTGGTTTTGGTTTTTATTTTATGAAAATAAAAATATAGAATGGAAATTGCTATTAATTATAACACCAAATAAAATGAGATGGTATTTTCTTTTTATGGAACGAGATGGTATTTTTCTTTCCTATCATCCACTTTGATCATCAGCATTCTGACGTGGCGAAAATCAAGTGCACTAAATGCACACAACCGCACAACAAGGAACCTGAGGAACAGAAGTCCCAAAACCCTTACCACACTAGTTTAAAAAATCCCCTTCTTTTCCTCTCCAATCTTCCCTCCACTTCGTTTTGGAGCCACCACCACACACCCGCAAAGAAAAAACCCTAAACTCGCTCTCAATGGCGACCGATCCAACTCAGTTGCACCAACTCAGTCTCCTTCTCGGACCTGATCCCACTCTCTTCGAAACCTTAATAACTCACCTTATGTCCTCTTCTAACGAACAACGATCCACAGCGGAGTTCCTCTTCAATCTCTGCAAACAAACTCACCCCGACTCTCTCCTGCTCCGGCTCACTCAACTCCTCTCCTCCTCTTCCCTCCCCGAAATCCGTGCCATGTCCGCCGTCCTCCTCCGGAAACATCTCACCTCTGCCACCGAAGACTCCTTCCTCTACCCTCAACTTACTGAGTCAACTCGGTCCATCATCAAAAACTCTCTCCTCTCCTCTCTCCAACATGAAACCACAAAATCCATCACCAGAAAGATAAACGACACAATCTCGGAACTCGCCGCCTCGGTTCTTCCCGATGGGGGCTGGCAGGAGTTGTTGCCGTTCATGTTCCAGTGTGTTACCGCTCAAAGCAATCACAATCTCCAAGAATCAGCGCTTTTAATCTTCGCCCGATTGGCTCAATACATCGGCGAAGCCCTAATTCCACACTTAGCTACACTTCACGGAGTGTTTTTAAATTGTTTGCATAATTCAACGAGCGGTGAAGTTAGAATCGCGGCTTTGAACGCGACAATCAATTTTATTCAGTGTTTAACAAACAATTCTGATCGTGATATGTTTCAAGATTTGTTGCCGTTGATGATGAGGACTTTGACCGAGGCGTTGAATGGAAATCAAGAGGCAACAGCACAAGAAGCGCTCGAATTGTTGATTGAATTGGCGGGAGGGGAACCACGGTTTTTGAGAAAGCAAATAGTGGAGGTTGTAGGGTCCATGTTGCAAATTGCAGAGGCGGGGAGCTTAGAGGAGGGGACCAGGCATTTAGCTATTGAATTTGTGATTACTTTGGCGGAAGCAAGAGATCGAGCTCCGGGGATGATGAGGAAGTTGCCGCAATTTGTGCATAGGCTGTTTATGGTTTTGATGGGGATGTTGTTGGATATTGATGATGATCCACAATGGCATGGTGCGGAGACTGAAGATGAAGATTCGGGAGAGACCAGTAATTATGGGTTTGGGCAAGAGTGTTTGGATAGGTTGGCTATTGCCCTTGGTGGCAATACAGTCGTTCCTGTTGCTTCAGAGGTTTTCCCAGCATTTTTTACTGCTCCGGAGTGGCAGAAGCCTCATGCTGCGCTTATTGCTCTAGCACAAATTGCTGAGGGTTGCTCAAAGGTATAAATGCTATGCATTGTGGTAATGGGAATCGTCAATGAACGGTGTTTCTTTTTCTTTAAATTTTTCATTAGTACAAATTCATTTACAGACTGCTAAAGGTTAAGCCACAATTAGAATGCCTGCCCCTTGACCTTGCTTAGATAGGCACAATTTCTTTTATTTTAGGTGCTTTCTTTCTGTGTAACCTTGATATTTTGAATATGCTTGAGAAATTTATAGGTTTTCCAAATGACCCTGTTCTTTTTTCCCTTTCAACTTTCAAGTGTGTTCTTACAAGATAGTCATTGTTGATGCAGGTGATGATAAAGAACCTGGACCACGTAGTCTCTATGGTTTTGAATTCATTTCAACATCCCCACCCCCGTGTGAGATGGGCTGCTATAAATGCAATTGGACAATTGTCAACAGACTTGGGCCCAGATTTGCAAATGAAGTATCACCAGCTAGTGCTGCCTGCTTTGGCTGGAGCCATGGATGATGTTCAAAATCCTCGAGTCCAGGTCCGAGCACCTGTTACATATCGTGACCTTGATAATTGTTGCCAATTTACTACTCTCTGTAAAATTTTATACTAAGTAGTGCTATCCCCATCCCAACATCATGCATTTAATTTTCTATCTGCAGTTTGAGTTGCTATTTTGTAATGAATATGGACCTGGTGATCGATGCATTTATATGTAACAAGGACATTGATCAATGTCTAATGGCGCACATGCATAGCATTATTTTTTAAATTTCGATACTGTAATTGTGCACTCAGATTCTCAGAAGTGTGTATAATTGTCATTTTTTTGTGCAGGCCCATGCCGCTTCTGCAGTGCTTAATTTCAGTGAGAATTGCATGCCAGATATCCTGACACCATACTTGGATGGGGTTGTTAGCAAACTGCTCGTACTTCTTCAGGTATATATGACTATTCCCCTCATTAACTTAACACCTGAACTTTTACAATTGTATGTCTTATCATCTAATGACGAAGGACAAATTGGATATATGGAATGTTGTCTATTAAAGAGTAATATAAAACTGTTTTGGTGCCTCATCCAACAACTTAAACTTTTGGGTTGAGATAGTTCTTTAACATGGTATGAGAGCCTTGTTAACGTCACAAGTTTGAATTTCATAACCCTTATTATTTCTAATTAAAATTTTAATTTCAGTACAAAGTAGTGTAGGCTTATGTAAATTTCAAACCTAAAGAGCTTTCAACTGAGGGGGTGTTAGACAAAGCCTCACCCAACAACTTAAGTTTTTGGGTTGAAGTGGTTTGTTTGACTTTGTCCAAATTTCGAAATCACTTTCTTGGGCTTGCTCATGATACTTGGTCAACTCATTCAGTTAAAATTGCCTTTAAGTCCATCTCAGATTGCTATGTTATGATTGGTACTTTGATGCCGAGAGCTTATTAATTTTAAGCTGTTATTTTGTCATGTTTGATATTTAAGATAGAAATACAAAGTCCTTTTGCATTTTCTTGTTGGATTTATTTTCTCCTTAAGCAGAATGGATTTGCCTTTTTTTTTTTTTTCTTTCAATAATATTTTTGTGCTAATTTTGTATGTGCCATGTTGTTTGATATGCAATCCAGAATGGGAAGCAGATGGTTAAAGAAGGAGCCCTGACAGCTTTAGCGTCTGTCGCTGATTCATCACAGGTACCTTTTTTTTAATTTTGGTGTGCGGGGTGAGGAGGGTTTAAAAAGACAGGTATTTGATGTATCCAATAACCTCAGCTCTATTTTTATATGCTTCTAAGTTGACATGGTTAGAACAGTTGGTTTGGGTTGTGTTGAGGGATTGATTTACTTTTTATTCTCCTGTTCTGTAGATGCACATGGTTCATTAGTCCATTGCTAAAAATAGAGCTTGTTTTGTTTTGACATGATATATATTCTAACAGGAGCACTTCCAGAAATACTATGATGCTGTAATGCCTTACTTAAAAGCTATATTGATCAATGCAAATGACAAGTCTAATCGCATGCTCCGTGCAAAATCTATGGAGTGCATTAGTCTGGTTGGGATGGCTGTGGGAAAGGATAAATTTAGAGACGATGCTAAGCAGGTAAAAACTATAACAGATGATGTGTTCTATACATAACTTTTTACTGTGGTGGCCAATGTTATTTAGCATTTTCTTGATTGAAATGTAGAGTTAGGAATACTTAAATTAGTTTCATCTGATTAAGCCTGATTTGTTCCTCACTTTTTTTGATTACCTTTGTTAAGCCAGTCTTCTTCTTTACTGAACATCACTGGATGTGCTTACGTGTTCTTCCTTGCTTCTAGATTAGTGCTTATGGATTTATATCTATTTTTTTCTGCTGATACTTCAGATTGTCATTGCCATGACATTTTTTCAAGTTTCATAGAACAACAACAGTCTGAGTGTTTGTTGTTTCTGAAAGGTTATGGATGTCCTGATGTCTCTGCAAGGATCTCAAATGGAGGCAGATGACCCTACAACAAGCTACATGTTACAAGTATGTTTTAACTATTAGGAACTAGCTCAGAACCTCAGACAATGCTGAATGTATGATTATGTGATATATCTTGCTATCTGATTATTGTAAATCAAGGGGCAACTGATTATATATTTTGCAGGCCTGGGCCAGACTTTGCAAGTGCCTTGGACAGGATTTTCTTCCTTACATGAGTGTTGTCATGCCTCCTTTGCTTCAGTCTGCCCAGCTTAAGCCTGATGTTACCATTACATCTGCAGATTCAGATGCTGATATTGATGATGTCGACGATGGCAGGTTTGCCTTTTGTTTTTGATAATCTTAAATAACAGAATTGAGGTTTTTAAGCAATTTCCTCGTTTACCATGCTTAAAAAAAAAAATGCTTCCTAAGTCCCACAATGAGTGGCTGGCTTCCCTTTTTTCCTGTCTTAGTCTATTGTCAAAATTTAAAAGATTTTAATGGTTTACTAAAAGGAAAAGCACTCATTAAGTTGTCCATTAGATAAAGTGGAATATGAAAGAAGTAAATGTAAACATGGCTTTGTGTCACCGTTGTAGGTGCTTTTTCTTAGATCCTGTTTAATCAAGTAGGACACTCTGTGACAGGGAGCAAGTTTTTCATCTTACTCTTTCAAACATTACCTTCAATTCTTTAAGGAAGTGGACTAAACGGAAAGAGAATATTGCTATTGTTTGTCATATTTGTCCTTGGTGCTTGAAAAACAGAGGCTCCATTACTTCTAATCATATACTTGCTTCATTGCTGTACTTCACAACCAAACATGATAGTTTCCCACATGTGAACATATTCTTGGTAACTCCCATCTATTTTCCCCGCACCTAGGTCCACTCCAGTAGTTAAAATTTATCACAGTTATTTAAGAGAAACCCTTGAAAAGAAAATACATATCATATTTGCTTTGTCTACTTCGATTTTTTTCCTTGTCAAACCTCCTTTTTAACTCCATGTTTTTCTTTAAGAGTCTTCACTAAGCTAAGTTATATAGGAGAAACCACTTTCAATAATAAAAGTTATTATGTATATTGCCTAGAATAGTTTGTGGTTTTGTGATGGTCCACACTGCTTTCTAGTACTAAGGAAAAAAAAGGGGCGTAAGAATTTAGAAAATTTGCTTTAATTTATAAGCGTCAATGTGATTGAAATTTCTTACTGAGGTTGTTTTCCTATTGCAGCATTGAAACAATCACTCTTGGGGATAAAAGAATAGGGATCAGAACAAGTGTCCTGGAGGAAAAGGCTACAGCTTGTAACATGCTTTGCTGCTATGCTGATGAGTTGAAGGAAGGATTTTTCCCATGGATTGATCAGGTTAGTATTGTTTCAGACTTTTGGTGGTATCTCTTTTTATGCTTTTGTCAGTTTGCTACTAGCTAACCATGCATGAATAATGCAGGTTGCAGCTACATTGGTTCCTCTTCTTAAATTTTACTTCCATGAAGAAGTGAGGAAGGCAGCTGTGTCAGGTGATTGGCAGGCTTTTCTACCTCTAATAATCCATAACATATAGATTGTATCCATATTTGGGAGTTTTTCCAGAACTATATGTTTTTTTTTGTTTTATCTTGTTCATAGCTATGCCGGAGCTGTTAGGTTCCGCTAAATTAGCTGTAGAGAAGGATCAATCTCAAGGGCATAATGAGTCTTATATAAAGCAATTGTCAGACTATATAGTTCCAGCTTTGGTGGAGGCGTTACACAAGGTTGTATATTTGTTTGTCTCAATGCCTTAACACCTTCGATGTGTATTCATGTTTTACAGTGGTCTTTCACTATACTTCTTTGGATTTATGATTGGCGCAACTAAAATAGTATTTTTGTGTCATGCAGGAGCCCGAGGTAGAAATTTGTGTGAGCATGTTGGATTCGTTGACTGAATGCATACAGGTATATGAGATTGATTTATAAGGTTGGGTGTCAATATATAGACCTGTTAACCAACAATTACAGTTCCATTTTTCATTGGGGTTATTTTCTAATACCCTTTTCACTAGGTTTCAGTCTCTCAGTGGACAATTTGCTGAGACGTGGGATCTTACTGCCAAAGAGAGCTTATGGCTTGATTTTGATTTCTTTTAATGGGTGGCTTAAGTAATACTTACAGTTGAAAGTGTTTTAGAGACTTTTGACCAGCCCATGCATTTACTTTTTGGCAATACATGCTCTCCATACATCCAGTTAAGATAGATTATTTCTGCTGCATATTTTTTTTATCTTATGCTATTTTCTGGCTCAATTCCCAATGTTACGATCTCACTTCACATATTTCTTGTATGTGAATAGTTGTACTTTTTAATTTCTCGCCTTTTCAGATCTATGAAAATTAATTTTTCAGAAATGAGATTTCCTTTTGAGCAGGAGAAAGTGTCAAATAGTTCCTTCAATCTAAGCAATTGTCATCCAGTCATGATAACCTTTGGTATTATAGTTGATTATGATCTGGTGGAGAATAATTGTTGAATGAAAAGTGAAAATGGTTATTATATCTATGTTGCAGTAGGCATCATTTTGGAAGTTTGAATTTTGCTAATATAGGATTTCTCTCCCTTAGGTATCTGGACCTCTTTTAGATGAAAGCCAAGTAAGGTCCATTGTGGAGGAGATAAAGCAGGTCATCACAGCCAGCTCAGTTAGAAAACAGGAACGGGTGGAGAGGATCAAAGCAGAGGACTTTGATGCCGAAGAAGGAGAGCTGCTTGAAGAAGAAAATGAGCTAGAAGAAGAACTTTTTGATCGAGTATAATATTGAAATTTTTGTGCATGGATCTTTAGCTTATCATTTAATGGGTTATTTTTTTGTATATATTTAAATAAAATGATTATTGTTAACTTTTATTTCTTTTCTTGTTGAAGGTTGGTGATTGCATGGGCACATTGATCAAAACCTTCAAGGCCTCTTTCCTGCCTTTCTTTGATGAGCTTTCGCCTTACATAACACCTATGTCGGTAAGTTCTTTAATATTTACAAATATTATTCTTGTGTTTTGTTCCTTCAATTTTTAGGCTCAATTCTCATGCTGTACTTTAAATTTAGCTTTTGTTGCTTCTATAACCGTGTTTCTTTAGGGCCTCTGTTCTGGTAGGTTTCCACTGCTTGAACATTTTCCTGCATGTGCTCGACTTATTTTTCCCAGTTTTAAGTATGTCTGTATTGGATTTTTCCCTTCTCAATGGTCTGTCGTATTTCCCTTGTGGGAGGAGGAAAAGGATGCTGTATATGGTTTGATGACTCAATAGTCATCCTGGCACGTAGGAAATTTTTTTTGTGGTTTTATTCTTTTGCCTGCATTAACCTTTCTTTCTCAAGTCCTTGAAAAGGTTAATATTGGATTACTTGACATGCACAGCTTTGGAGCTGTCTGGCAACTCCTATCAAGTGGTTTGGCCAATTGGATAAAACTGTCTGCAGTTCAATATAATTATGGACATAAAAATATTATAAGCATCTCATATATAGATTTAGCATGCATCTTTTGCCCCTTAATGTTAATGGAATTTTTACTGAATCTTTTTAGCGAATGATGTTGATAATTGGCCCCTAACACAGTAAATATACTTTATTTAATTATGTTTGACAAGGCATGCATGAAAAATCATGATCACCTCTGAAAATACTTCTCTGTGGCCTTGTTAATTGGATGTTTTGATTATGCAGGGCAAGGATAAAACAGCAGAAGAGAGGAGAATTGCCATTTGTATATTTGATGATGTTGTGGAGCATTTTAAGGAAGCTGCTCTTAAGTAAGTATCACCCCTCCTGATTCTTTGATTAAGCTCTTCCTGTGTACTTATTCTTCATGTTGGTGGTACAGATATTATGGTACTTATGTCCCTTTCTTACTAGAAGCCTGCAATGATGAAAACCCAGATGTTCGTCAGGTTTGTCCTGATTACCTCTATTATTTTGCTTCTCTAGTGAATGTGGGTTTTATTAAAAAAATGAATACCATGTTTTTCAGGCAGCTGTTTATGGGATTGGTATTTGCGCAGAGCTTGGTGGATCTGTGTTTAAACCACTTGTTGGAGGTAGTTTATTAGTCACTTGCATAATTGTCCCTTCTTGGAGTTGTTGCAGTTGTTGCTTTCATCTTTTATCAAGGGGAATCTTTTGTTGCATTTCTTTGCAGAGGCTCTTTCCCAGTTGAATGCTGTAATAAGTGATCCTAATGCACATCATTCAGACAATACAATGGCATATGACAATGCTGTTTCAGCTCTTGGAAAAATATGCGAGTTTCATCGGGATAGCATAGATGCAGCACGGGTACTTCTTTCTTTATATATGTAGGAAATGATACCATCTCGCATAGTCTTCAAACATAGTCCTTGCACACAAAAGTACAAGTACATTTTGGTCTTATAATTATGCAAACAAGCTCTTAAATAGAAAAGAAATTTTACCATATTTTATCATGTTTTTCCCATTGCAAACATAGAAAATTATGCGAGTAATAAGTGCATTTTGATCCTTTAACTTTAAAAATGTGCAATCACATTGTTGTTTATTTAAACTAGAAATAGGACATTAAGAACATAATGTGATGATATTATTTTTGGTTAACTTTCATATCAAACAAATGAGATGATAAATGAAAAATATGATGAAATGATAGTAAATAAAAATGATGAAAATACCTTAGGAGGCAGAATGAGATTTTTAAGGAAATAGGTTCCTGATAAATGCCTTTAAAAATGAAAATGAACTTAAAACTCAACAAACAATTTCTTGCATGCTAAACAAACAAGGTTTTTTTCTTGAACAAAAAATGAATTTATTACCTTTGCTTTTACAAAGTTAAATATTTGAAAATTATATATTAGATTAGGGACTGTTTTAAATTTGGTTATAGAGCCTAGGACTAAAGTTGTAAAGGACTATTGTGAAACTTGAATAAAGACAAAATCGACTAAAAGACAAGAACAAGATTCCAGTCCAGTGGCTGAAATCAAGGGTGTAATGAGATGGTGTTATAGTTGCATGGTATTCAATATATATATATATATATGGCTGAAATCAAGGGTGTAATGAGATGGTGTTATAGTTGCATGGTATTCAATATATATATATATATATATATATATATATATAGGTGTTGTGAT
>Ga0307514_10002795_pt1 | contig 17531 bp, 8 predicted proteins | sample 16_EM_MG_FD_203088 | JGI IMG/M metagenome (GOLD analysis project Ga0307514, IMG submission 203088) | Populus trichocarpa ectomycorrhiza microbial communities from riparian zone in the Pacific Northwest, United States - 16_EM | ecosystem: Host-associated > Plants > Roots > Unclassified | place... | reverse complement strand
ATGCATCTTAAAACCTGTCAGAATATCCTCTGTGATTGAACCGTAAATCCAGCCCAGCTGCACAGGAAAAGGCAAATTTATTCAATGGAGAAACTTCTAAGCAACAAGCAAACTTTCTTTTCAACCTCAATTGCTCAACGCTTTGTGGAGATACAGAAATTTTTGCTGTTTACATTACCTCGAGTCCCCATTCAGTTTTGTCTTCATACCCACAACTGATCACATGGATGGCTTCTTTTAGCAGAGCCGCTGGACTCGAGGAAGGAGGTACGCCACCTTCTTCCATTAAAGTTGAAGTCACAAAAATTGCTGACTGTCCAAACCTCTTTTCAAAATTCATTTGAGACATCAGTAGCTCCTTCTCGTTATCCATTCCTGTCCAGCATGCCTTACACATTAGGATGAGGGAAGGGAAAGAAGATTGTTGGGAAATCAGTATGAAAAGAATGTTATCCAGTTAAAGATCTTTGAAAACCTTGCAGGCTTGTGCCTTCTCCAACTGCACCATTCTTAGCATTCTTCTTTTTGCGACGCCCAAAACATGGGCAGCAGTCACAGGTCACCATCTTTGGGCGCTTGGGTTCTTTTGGAGGGTCGTAGCCATACAGAGCTTGCCTTTTGAAAACGCATCCTGTGCCGACGTACACCGGACCCTGAATTCCATCTAGACCTTTCATGTTAATCTGCAGGCGACACAGAGAAACAAAACATCATCTCGCTTTCCACACGCACGGCGTATGAGAACATACACAAGCATGGGTTTGTTTTAGTCCAGGATTTACATCAAAGAAAACAGTATTCCTGTTGGCGTAACGATCATGTCTATCAATGCCATCGAATCTTTGAGGGAATTGCACGTAGCAAACTCTCTTTCCAATCTGGGGGTCCATCAAGAAACACATAGCCTCTCGAACGGCCTTGCTATTGTTTATATAATGGTCACAATCCAAGTTCAGCATGAAAGGAGCATTGGTTAGCACTGCAGAGACCCGAATCTGAAAATTGCAAAAAGTCAGAGGTATCACATCACATGCAGGCCTTTCAAAGGTGAGAGAACTTGATGCATGTAAGATAAACGAATTTTTCTCAAGTTTATTTACCAGGGCATTCATGGCACCGGCCTTCTTATGATGTGAAAAACCAGGTCTCTTCTCACGAGATACATATACAAGGCGAGGGAGCTCATTTCCTTCAGTGTCATGGCCTCCACTGTGACCAAGAAATACTTGAATCATACCAGGGTGATCCCTGGTATTGTTTCCAGGCCATGGTGTCCCATCTTGCATGATCCACCCCTCTGGAGGAACCTTCTGTGCTTTTGCTACAATTGCATTTATCCTAACCTTGAATTCTTCATATTCTCTCTGCCAAAGACCAAAAATCATAGAATGTTAGCTAAAATAGATTGCAAGTACTTCAAGCTTTGAAAAATTCTATAGGGTTCTACACTAACTACAAACAAACCTTCATAGCTCGACGTTCCTTGACAAAGGTTGGCTGAACTTTGTCCTTGAGATAATCGATCTTCAGAGCAAAGTAAAACTCAGGAGCTCGAGGTTCTATGCTATATTTCTTGCAGAATGGAACCCATTTTCGAGCAAATTCAGCAGTTTCAGACATGGCTTCAAAGGTGCACATGGAAGCGCCATCATCAGAGAGGTAACATGAGATCTTTTCAACTGGGTAGTCCATGGCCAAAATTGATAAAATTGTGTTACCCGTAACAAGAGGGGGTTCCTTCATAGGATCCACAGTACTGACAAAGATATCAGCTGGCGCTAGCATATTGGGCTCGCCTTCCCGTTCGTATCTGCGTTGCAAAAAAATATCAGTGGTTTTTTTCTGAAACTTGCTTTAGCAGGAAAAGAAATCATTGGAGTCGGTTTCCCGAACATATAAATCTTGGAAATTCTAAATTTGTTCTGGTTTGAGAATTCTATGGACCTGAGAGAAAGGCGATCCAGATAAGTCTCGCGATCAATAGGCAACCACTTGGGGAACTGATCAAGAATCCATGAAATCGCAAACCAGATTTCACAGACTATAGATGTCAGCCATAGCCCAATTGCATCATGCACCGGATGCAAAATTCTATAGCGAAGAAAGAAGGCAAGTATGATCAGCCTAGCAACAATAACCATTCTATACGGATTGATCTTGCTCGACGCAATTGGTACTTTCCTGGAGAGTGGCTGTCTTGCCTCGTCTAACCTGCAATAATAGTTCACAACATATCATTCAATGTCAACTGATGATTTCGGAAGAAGGCTAATTTGTCGTTACAAACATGGCAAGATTGGTCTAGGCATATCCTACTATAAGAAACTGGATACATACATGGCTGCTTCGGCATCATCTTCTTGTTCAGGCCCCAGATTCCCTTGCTGCATTTTCCAATCATCCATCCTCTCTTTCCACCCTCCCTCTTTCTTTGCGTCCCATCTTGCGCTTCCTGTTTCGTGCAAATACATGAAAATCATGTGAGATTATCGTAATAATGCTTCGGTTAATCATTTCAATCAATGCTTGTGACAAGTAAATACCAGGTTCAGAAACTGGATATGGGTGCACTCTCTTATGAAGTGAAGAAGATAGCATCTGCTCTCCATGAGATCCAATAGGGAACTCTCCGCTCACCTGCACAGATGTTAAACCATTTTTATATTCTCCACTTCAAAATTTCTAAAACAAATCCATTGAATTGGAACCAAAACAAAAGAGCAGCATCACTTACAGGTCTTGATCTGACACCAGTTATGACTGGTGGGAAGTGGCTATTTTCTTCATCGTCATGGCCTCTTCCATAAGTCATCTTCCCATGAAGCATTGCCTCGGTGAGATACTTATTCTTGTCTTGCTCATCTTCAATGATGAACTCGTGTTCAATATCATCCAAATCATCTTCATCATCATCCCCCTCAACCCTTGGACTCCCTATACAAATTTCTCAAATAATGAAAAATCCACGCCAAGACAACAGTACTGTTATAGCTTTGCAATAAAAGATAAGATCGAAGAGAATGATATTTTACCTTTGAGACGCTTGTATCTAGTCTTGCACTGAGGACAGTTTTGAGTCCCTTCTCTTCTTTCATACTCGTAGCATGGTCTACACGCAGGAAAACCACACTCATTGCAAGCCACAAACAAATCACCATCTACAGTTAGGCCAATCTCATCCCCACATATCTCACAAACTTGGCCATCCAAGTTCTTCAAGGGTTTATGCTGCACCAAAACAAAAACAAACACAAAGAAGTCACTTCATGCATGGTTTCTTGCTGCAGGCTCTTGTTTGAGGTATGTTTTGTTAGTGTTTGTTACCTCTTCATGGCCATGAATGACAACAAGCTCGTTGCGGTTGTGAGAGCCAGCGACAAGTCCAGCACTGGCTTCCATGTTGAGCAATGGAAAGGGGCGAGAGAGCTACTGGGTTGAGAGGGGGTGAGTGTTTCTTTTTTATGAATGGAAGGGTAGGGTATAGAAAGTTGTGCTGGATCTCTTGCTCTCACCTAATGTGGCATGTTAAGGGTGGTGGTGTGGAAGTTGGTTGCAGAGTCGCCATTGCCTTGAAGTTAAGCTTCGTCTATTTTTCAACTACCGTGCCCTTCTCTTATGCCTTCTTTTCGACGACCAACTCGGTTTCAGTATTATATCTCTAGTTTTCGGATATCATTTCTTGATAATTTATTTTAGCTCTTTTGTATTTTTTTTTTTTAAAAAAAAACTTGGAAAATGAAGTAAATCTTACACTTGGCCTCCCTTTAGTTACACTTATGTTCGATTTTTACTAGTGTGTTTGTGTTTGTGTTTTTTTTTATTTTTGCGTTTGTTATGGTTAACCCTTCACAGTAAAAAACGCAAAAGTTACTAAAAGCAAAAAAAACACAGCAGAAAAGACATGAATTTACTGCTTTTACTTTTGCATTTTTTGCTGTAAAAAGTTATACCCCCCAACAAAAACAAAAACCCATTACTTAATATTGGCATGGGTGTGTTCTTCTTTGATTCAACAACAAATTGAACGACTTTCTTTACAGCAGGAAGAGCTAGGGGCATGGATTCGGACTCGAATTTTATTGTTCTTTGGATAGGAACTCAAATGTTGTTCTTATACCAGCAAAAACCGAAAGAAGAAAGGGGGGAATATAACGGCTGATTAGACCACGTTTATACTTGGGATTGACATTTGGGCACAGTACTAGTTTTGTAATTTTTCAAGTGAAGATCACTTGGCGTTTGAGTTGAGCATGCATGCTCGTTAGTCGCATGCTGTTTAGGCTGAAGGAAGCCGGAGACAAGTTCTTGGTTAACACTGAAACAGTTCATGTCTGCTTCTTTTCTTTTTTCATTACTTTTTGTTAATTAATTGTTTCTTCTGTTGCTCAAAATACTCTTGGTAATCGTGGCTCTACAAAATTACTCGAGGCCTTTCAGTAATGCCTGTAAACTTGATCAACTCTTCCTCTCTTTTGACTAATGCTATTCATGATGAAAAACCACTTCCGAATTCTTTTTCCAAAACAATATGATTATTGGTATATTATGAAAAAGAATGATTTACAAACAAGTTTTTCATACTAAATTAAATTTTCTCAGTTGAGTTGATTCCGATGTCTTGAGTTTTCGTTCTAAATAGAATTCTCAAAAATTTAATTTTTTTTTATTTAAAATTATTTTTTTATGTTTTTCTTATTATTTTAATAAGCAAATATCAAAATTAATTTTTTAAAAAATATATTATTTTAATATATTTCCTAATAAAATAACACACCACCTATCAACATCGATGTCAATTTGGAAATAGATTCAAGATGGATAGAATTCGGGAGGAATGGTACTACTTCATTCTCCTGCTCAGTTTATTTTATTTATTTATGGCAAGGAGGTTATCAGCACGAAATAGCATTGCTACATTGAATTCTTTGTTAAATCATAAATACGAATTTGATCTCCATGGAGCACAAGATATTTCCACTTTCAGTTTCTTGTTATGAGTGACTTACTAGTTAAGAATCCCATATACATGCATACATGCATACATGCATTAGCTGAGGCCCTACTATCTGCCAACCGGTGATACTTGGTACAGTTCAAATCCTTCCCTTTCAAAACTTCCGCTGCCCGTCAACTGTTGATGCAAGCTGAAACACACGTGAATGAGCATGCTTAGAATGCAAGAACTTTAAACTCAAGTCATGTTCCAATCGTTAGTTGGGTATGTTGGAGCTTCTCCATCTGGACAGTGTAGCCTCTCCTACCTGCACACAAGATTTGTATTTGTGAAAACTTGCTACATCCACGCAATGTAACTGTTGGTGATTTGCTTATGGCAGTTTGGCACAGGTAGTGCTGTGTTCATTTTTTTATGTCAATTTAAGAGATTAAAACGAAGACACTAGAAAGAAAAGCACCATTGTTTAAGAAAGTGAAGTACCAACCTTGTATTCTTATCAAGACACGGCTACAGCATATTGTATCCGACTTGAAGCTTTACTCAAAAAAGAAGCTTTTCCTCCTGGTAAGGAAGGGTACAAAGGGCTGCCCTGTCTGGGTAAGCTCAACACTTCCACTGATCATAAAACTAAACAAACCCCGGCTTGGTTAAGCCTACTTACTGAGCTCGTCATTTTATGGGACCCTTGTTCTTCGCGACCCTTGTTCTTCGCAACTTCAACGCACCTTTGCTGCCATGCCCTGTTCTTGTTGGCAAGAAGCTTGAACAAAGAAACTCTCTAACCTCAGCTTTCTGCTCACTTGTAGTGAATTACTGGCCTTCTCCTTGAGCAGTCCTCATCAATATCTGCCAAATGCCCAAAATTGCCACAAGCATTCCTCGCCTTGTTCTGCTCAAACCTATGAACTTTTGAAGATCACAAACACTGTTCCATCGACCACTTATTCAACCATCTATAATATCTCACTCCTCATCCACTACTTCAAATGCCAAGACAAACCGCATGGAATCAAGTAACTACTTCAGTTGCGAATAATCAAACCTCTGGAATGGCAAAAGCATCTTGGAAGTACCAATTACTTGAAAGCAAGTTTGTCTGCCAGTCACCCTCTTTCCATTCCTTTAATCTGTAAGCTCTTCAACTTTAAGATATAATCTTCCCGGGTTTTTTTATTTTATTTTACCAAGGGATTAAAGCTTCCAATCCCAACAAAATTGTCTCTCCAAATTACTACCTTGAGCAGTTGACTGCATGTGTCTATGAAGTCACCATCTACAAACAATCCTCCCAATTAAAAACCATATCCAGCAACTGCAGGAGGAAGTTCTCATGACTTCACTTTTTGACACCCTATCCAGCAATCATGGGAGGAAGTCTCGCGACTGTACTTTCTCAAAAATACATTACATTCTAGAGCTTTTTGTTATCCAGTCTCCTTTGAGCAATACACTACTTGCCTAGGTATGTGACCTATAAAATGGCAAACTATAATCACAAATAAAAATAAAAATAAAATGAAACCATGTTGTAACAATCACAAATTCACATTCTTGGAACAGCATGCTCATATAACACCACAGTGGTCATGAATTTATAGAGGATCCAACATTACACTGCGCCCTAATCTGCTTCAAACTTTAAAAATAAACAAATGAACTTATAAGTACTATATTGTCTAACCTCACGATTATTCAGATTATAAAGGGGTTAGTTTGTTAAAAAATAAAATTATGAAATAATGTTGTTGAACATGTCATATTAAACTAAAGCTATACAAACACCAGGATCCCAAACTTACCTACAAAATGTGATCGGGAGTACCTGCCAAGTGTTCCATAATTAAAACCCCTTGTAAACTTGCATGCACTCATACCAGCTGATACTTCATTTGCAGCTGACTTGTCCTTTTTCTTGGGCGGTTCCAGAGCTTTCTGTAGAATAGCCTTATTTGGTATCAGACTAATGAATATGTTCCTATCATGGAAGTTTTTGCTCTCCTCAGTAGCAAGCTGCGAATCAGAGCATAAAATGAAAGTTATAGTGCACAATTCAATGAAGAAATAATCAACATTTCTAAGATTATGAAAACTGAGAACAGACACATGACATGCAGGGAAAATACTGGTAAAAAATAGCACGATTGTGAATTGTTGCTGAATGGCCTTCAGTGAGTCCGTTTGAAAGTATAAAAGCTAATATTCACTGCTATTATTATAAGCAATTTTGCGCTGTTCTCTCAAATTTGGTCAGCCTAAGACATGTAGATCTAGTCCAGCCTGGTTTAGAAAATCTCCCACAGGCTCTTTTTCTGTTCTTTTGTTTTTTTTCATTTTATTAACCCTTTGCCAGAACTTAACACTTAAATAGAATGAAACACAAAAAAGTATCCAACCACACTCAAAGCAGTTATTGAGACGTTAGGAGTTTCAGAATATATTGCACATCAATCTTCTTGTATCGTGTATTATTATTGTTATTTTCTTTTGGCATAAGCACATCAAATACTTCATTAGTACCTCTCCAACAAAATTTTGGAAACGTCTGATGAGCTCAATTGCAATATTTCTGAACTCATTTTCATGCCAATTCAAGTTCACTATGACTTTAACCTGAAATAACCAAACATAATAGACGAATCAAAAACAAAAATCCAGCAAATGGAATTAGTACATGCAGGAATAGATGTTAAAAGAAAAATAAAGATGTCCTTGTCACCATCTTTCAAAAAATTCTGAGCAGCTCTTAAACGCACATCATAATCATGTTGGTCAATGTTGTAACTGTCAATAGAATTAATAAGAGTAATCATGTTAGTTTTAAGTTAAACATAGAATGCATGAGTATAGCTTATAAGTTAAATTAAATTATGCTTGAGCATTCTAGTAAAGATCTTGAAGAAATCACACAGTTTGAAACATGTATGCTTCATTTCTGAATGATTGTTTGCTACTTGTTATATTTCCAACTTCTACCTACAATAGCGAGGATACCATCCAGGCAATATTGACAAAAGAAGAAAAATGAACGAATATAAAGAAGGGCGTTTATAAATTTAATTGAGCGAACGCCACCAGCCTCATGACCAAGTGGTATCTAGCTGCTTCATAATTTGCAAAATACAGAACCGCTCCTATAGCAAATCTTACCTTTTTTTGATGCAACCTCAAATGAAGCGAAAGCATGTGCATAGACAAGGCAAAAATTTTATTTGCTGTATCATATCTTTCACATTACCAAGAGGCTAATACTCTTGTGAACAACATACACATGGAAGTAGACTCCACCCACATTTTGTCATTTAACTTCTTAGCTTTCTATTTATTAATAACAAGCTTCCTTTCAGCAATGTTGATATATCAACTTTCAGATAGGACATTAACAACTTGCTAATCAATGTGAAAATGTGCCTTAGCAAGGATTTTTCATAATAGCATGAAAAAAGGTTATATTTTGTAGCTATCAATGACAGTTAGCACTTGGTGAACAAACACTAACAAAGTCACAGCAAGCTACAAACTGAATAAAGATAAATGAGATGGCAGCTAAATGAAAAGACATGTTGACATGTTAAGACTACATTACTTACCCCATTTTAAGCTCCTTTAAATACATGCGATTTGTTAACATTCAATAGCACAATTTGGTCAGTATACATTCTCACAACAGAGAATTTAGAAATGCAGTAAAGCATCAAACTCTAAAATAGAAGAGGCATTCACCAGCACTTTTCTTCTGCTGTTCTCTCTTTTTCTTTTGCGGTTCATATCTAAATTTGCTGAAAAAAGAAGTAAATCAAGATTATGACACTTTTCAACTGGCAATGCTCACAATGCAGACATTGAAGGAGAATATCTACTGTAGAATTGTACAGGGCATTGATTTTGAACAATGCCATGCCTAATAAATGGGATTCACCATCCAAGCAGAAAAAACACAAGCAATTTCTTCCATCCTAATATTGCTCCAGCAAATTGCCTTATCAATAACTCAAAATCTATGGATAAGCACAAAAAATAGGGTGGTGCACTTTCATTTTAAGGAGTTACATGAAGAAAAGAAAGCCAAAAATAGCTGAATGCCTGATTGAAAAGACATAGTGATTCAGTTTTAAAGAGAAGATAGACCAGCAGGCAAGCCATAAACTTTACAGGTCAAAATGTAACCATTGGATAAGGCATATGGCATTTGGTAAAAGAACTACCAAGTACAAGGGCACAGGTTCTACTATGGAAAGCAAACACTCTATGCCCTAAAGGTAACCAATGGCAGAACCAGAAATGGCTGCTAATAAATAGACCTCCATGCTTCTCTATAAACAACTGGTATCAAAGCAGGATACAAAATCCATGCTCTAAAGAATACAAATCCCAAAAGAAGTTGTACTTAAAATCCCAATTGGAGTTTTTTTTTAAGTTTTATATCAGGCTTAAACAGATTAAAAGAACCTAGTTTTATATCCTGCCACCCCTAAAACCTGTAACTCAAGAGATTATCAAGCTCCCTGACAGCAAATATAGAAATCTACATTTTACATAGTTTATTGTTCCCAGCATGGTATGAATAATTCTGATAGCACAAGGAATAAAAAATGACAATCTCAATGCTCATCGTTTGAGGAGATTTAGTATAATGATGGTTAACCCTAATTTTTGGCAGTATCTACTATCTATAAAATGCACTACTTAGTTCATCTTTTTTAATAGAAGCGGAGAAATATTGAAGATGTAAAAAATTTAACTGCATAAACATACATGTACTTCATTTCAATTATTTATAAAAGGAAAATCCAGGAAGCATCATACTTGTAATCCATTATCCTGACAACAGGAGGATCTGCATCTGGTGACAACTATCACCTGCAAAAAATTGCAGAAAAATAACAGAAGCTCAGATAGTGAACTTTGCTGTGTGTCAGACAAAGTAGATAGTTGCAACAACGACAGAAAATGTCCCGCATCCAATTTACCAACCAAAGAGGAATATTTAGGGTTGGGGTTGGGGTTGGGGGGGTTGGGGGGGTGGTTCAAATGCTTTTAAAACAAAAGTAAGGGGCATAAACTAGAACACTTACTCTGTTAAGTGTTACAGACAAAACAATCAAACAATTCCCTATGAATTTTTAATCAAGAGTATGGAAAATCTTTCACGACTCATGCTTGGACAAATTCACTGTTGATGACCTTGATAAGGATATATAAAAAAAAAAATTGGGCATTGCCATTCCTAATTTTCATCATCCATGTAAAATCTGCCATTTTCACAAAAGTTCATAGGCAAGAAAATATATCTAAGCATGGTTGCTAATACTTTTTGAGGAAGAGAAAGCAAGAATGCAGTCCGGGCCAGCCCCATTTCCCACGGTTCACACTATATTCCTCTTTATACATATAGAGTTCAGAAATTAAAAATTATTTAAAAACAATTGAAGAAAAAAAATCAATCAATAACATACCAAATCAAGCTCAGCATCTTCAGCCATTTGAATTGCCTCACGTCCAGATACCACACCAACCTTAAATAAATCCTCACAATCAGCAATTAATCACATTCGTAATTAAAAGGATGGAAAAAAGTACGTAAGCAATTTAAGTGAAAAGGAAAAGGCGAAAAGAAAAGAAAAGGTATCAATTTTTATTTTTTTTCAAAAAGAAAACAATGCTCAAAGTTCCTTTTTTGTTTATTTTTTTCTATTCCATTTTCTCAGTTACCAAACAGAAAATAAAAATTTGAATTTTAAAACTAACCATATTCTGTTGCTGATCAATGAGCCTCACAGTAGCTGAACTACAAAAAAAAAAAAAACTCTAATGACAATTCATTTCATTTCAAAGTCACAAAACAAAGCATGCAACAACAACAATAATAATCACCTGATTCTAGATTTATCAAGAGCCTGGTCTTCATCAGAATCACTCTTCCGCGGCCGCCGCGAGTCACCGTAGGACCGTGGACCACCGTAATGGGAGGTGATGACGAGGCTGGGAGAAGTGTGGGATCGGAGCCCGAATAGCAGACAGAGACAGGATATACGGTGTCGTCTTGGTGGCGGTGATACGGGTTAGTAGTGGGAAGCAGCTGCTGCCGCTAGTGCTGGTGATACCAGCCATGGCTTCTATTTTCGTTTTTTTTTCTTCTTTTCTTTTTTACAAATTTCGGAGAGAGATATTCTTTCCTTATCCGGACTGAGTTTTTTTTTTTTTTTGGAGAAAAAAGTGAGTTTAGCGAGTGTGTGTGAGAGACAGAGGAGTGGCGCAGAGCTTGTCACTGTTGGCTGGGCACGTTAACAGAGAAATTTGAGTCTATGTTTCTTGTAGCCCATATAAAATTAAAAGGCCCGATTTAGCTGTGGGTTCATAACTCCAATTCTAGCATTCTAGATTCCATCTATAATTAATTAATTAATAAAAAAAATTAAAAAACAAATTTGTACTGTACCATCCTCACTCCTCGTGAAGCAATATTTACTAGAATAGTTGAATTAATATTTTTTTTAATTTTATTTTTTAATATTAGATTTGTTTTTTATGTTACTTTACTCTGGATTATGGGTTAACCTTGTTAAATCTAGTTTTTTTTTAATTTTATTTTTTAATATTGGGTTAATTGGTAAATATATTTCATGATTCGTTTTGTTTACTTTAAATTAGGTTATTTCAGCCTCATGACCTGAAAATAGTGTTTAACGACTTAACTTGAGATGACCCAAATTGTTTTTTTATGTATTTTTCTTTAAATTCATAATTCAAAATTGGATTAGTTGGGAATTAAGCTTCATAATCTGTTTTGATTTGTTTTTTATGATGATATATTGGTTTAATGATCAAGTTCGCAAGTTTTGGCATTTTAACCTCGATTAAATCAGGTTGTTTTTCTTTTTTTTTAATAAGAGGTTATTTCGGTCTCATAACCCGAGTCGCGAGTTTGGCGAACCCAGTTGACTCATTCCCCCCTTCCCAAATTCATCAATTAATATTGTATTTAATTGAGAGTTAGACTTTTTAATTTAATTTAGTTTGCTTTTTATTAGGTTATTCCGACCATATGACCCATAAATAGTGCTTAACGGGTTAACACATGTTAACTTGACTCATTTTTTTAATTTCAATTATTACAAATTTCATCGTTCAACATGAGGTCTGTCATGGTCGATTGGTAATTGAGTTTCATAATTTGTTTTAATTTATTCTTTATAGAGTTATCTTAGTCTCATTATTAGAGTAATGGATTTGGTAGGTTAACCTAAGTTAAATCGGGTCATTCTTTTATTTTCTTTTTATGAAGTTATCTCGGTCTCGTAACTCGAGTCATGAGTTTGGCGGATTAATTCAAGTCAGTTTTTGTGTTCTTTTTTTAATCTTAGTTTTCAACATTGAGCTAATTGAAAATTAAACTTTGTTAATTGTTTCAATTTGTTTTCTGTTGAGTTATCTCGATCTTATGACCTAAATCGCGGGTTTGACATATTAATTCGGGTTGTTTTTTAGGTTCTTTTTTTAATTGATTTCTTTTTCAATTTTATTCTTCAACATTGAGTTGATTGAGAGTTGGGCTTTTATAATTTGTTTTTATTTTCTTTCTATTTGTTATCATAATCTCATAACCCAAGTCACGGATTTAACATGTTAACCTGAGTTAACTCAAATCAATTCAATTTGTTATCTTAATATTAAAAAAAAGATGTCATCTTGAAATTTTATTTTAGTTAAACAATATTTTTACAGATCATCCAGATTGCGTTTTAGAATTATAATGTCAATTGAGTCATCTCCCACGCGGTTTAAATTTTTTTTCCACCAGAAAAAAAATATTAGCCACATCTAAATATTTTTTACATTTAAGAATAATTTAACTCGGCTCTCAATATAGCAAAAGTCAATGACTAGTTAACATATATTGAAAGGCCTTGGCTTTTCACTGTAGCAATGAACAGTGAAATGCCAAGCTCTTTTTCACTCTGATGCTCAAAATTTTTAAGAAATTTTTTTTTCCAAACTTTGATTTTTTTAAAAAAAAATTCATCATCCAACATTGGGTTTACTTGGTACAAGGCTTTATAATTTGTTTCAATTTGCATTTTATGAAGTTATCTCGGTCTCATAACTCGAGTTGATAGTTTTGCGAGTTAACCGTGTTGACTCGGGTTATTTTTTTCTATTTTATTTTTTTCACTTTCATCCCTCAACATTGAATTAATTGTGAATCAGACTTTAAAACTTTTTTCGATTCGTTTTTTATGGAGTTATCTCGGTCTTTTGACCCGGGTTTAACAGGTTAACTTGGGTTAGTTTTTTGTTTTTTTTTTCAATTTAACCCTTTAAAATTGGGTTGATTGAGAATTATGATTTTTTTTTAATTTTTTTTCTATGTTGTTATCACGGTCTTGTGATTTGAGTCGCAAGTTAGGTCGGTTGACAAGGGTTTTTTTTTGGTCTTTTTTTAGTTGAGTTATTTTTTTTTAATTTTATCATTCAATATAGATTGATTGGAAATTAGACTTCATAATTTATTTTAGTTTGTATTATATGAAGTTATCATGGTCTCATGACCTGCGTCATATGTTTTACCAATTGACTCAGATGGTTTTTGTGTCATTTTTTAATTGATATTTTTTTAATTTCACCCTTCAACACTAGACTAATTAGAAATTGAGTTTCATTATTTGTTTCAATTTACTTTCTATAGAGTTATCTCAGTCTTATGACCTATATTTGACAGGTTAACCCGAGTTGACTCAATTTATTTTTTAATTGAATTTTGTTTTTAATTTTATCCTTTAATATTAGATCAATTGAGAATTAGGTTTAATAATAATAAAAAAAGAATTACTTGCTTTCTAAAGAGTTATCAAGGTCTCATGACTTGAGTAACGGATTTTACAAGTTAATCTAAGTTAATTCAAGTCGATCTAATATGTTATTATTTCAATATTAAAAAAAAAAGATGTCATCCTGGATTTCTTAAGTCAAGTTACATTTTTATTGATTGTTTGAGTTGTCTTTCAATCTGTTAAGTCGACTAGGTCATATCAATTCCATCTCTTTATAGTTTATTTATTTTTGCTAAAAAACACATTAACAATACCTAATTTTTATATAGATCATGTATTGAGATCGTAATATAAAATAAATTTTAATTTGTCATCTCTCATATTTATAGTAGGTTGTCTCAATTTCACCAAAAAAACCTTTGATTTATTTCAATCAAACCCCACATCTTTTATATTTTCGCATTCTCTATTTCCATCCATTGGAAGTTTGTATAGATTTTAATTTTGTTAATGAAATATCTCAATACAACCTAAAAATAAGAGGAAACAATTTGGGGTTAAAAAAACATTAAAAATAGATTTTATTAGCAAAACAACTATGATAATATTTTTCAGCAACACTATCTAACAATCCTCCGACAAATAACAATACAAGAATAAAACTAAAATAAAAAAAAATACGATAAGAAATTAACAACAACATCAACTCACCACTATGTTGCTGTACGAGAATTAAAGCATGGCAAGAATGAGGTATTTCTGGAGAAACTAACAATCTCAGATTATTGGAGAAACTAACAATCTCAGATTTTATCACATTTGTATTTTTATAGAATATACTTTTCAATTGACTTTCTATTTTTATTTTTGTGTATTTCATTTCATTTATTTTTTTCTTTACTCTATAGGTAAAATTGAGATATTTTATAAATTTCAAGGACAAAATTGAAATTTACACAACGTTTTCTGTTACTATTCTCGACAAAAATAGATGGAGAAGGGAAAATTGCATAGTTTTAAAACCCGGCCTGGTGGGTCGACCCGGGACCCGGCCGACCCGGGGCTGGAACCGGGCCGAGTTGAAGAAAAAACAGGGAAAGAAAAAATCCGGTGTGAGCCGGCTGACCCGGCAAGACCTGGTCAAAAACTCAGTTGCAATCCATTGACTTTTGTTTTTTTTTTTTTTACTAAAACGACGTCGTTTTGATTTTTTTTAAAAAAAGAATTGACCTGGGCGACCCGGTCAAAACCTGAAACCCAAGCCTTGAACCGGTCCGGATCTAAAAACTATGGAAAATTGAAGCAAAAATGAAAAATGTGGGGGTTTATTGGAACAATAATGAAGGATGTGGGGGGTAATTAAAACAAACCATAGGTTTTAGGTAAAATCGAGACATCATATAATCCTCATGGTGCAAATTGAAATTTATCATATATATGTTTAAATTTTTGTATTATTGGTTTATTCCTAATTATATGTTTTATTTTAATATAAAATTGAAATCAAACAAATGATTAAGCAGGTTGGGTAGGCATGTTTGTATTCTACGGGTATAATATAAAATGATTGTTAACTAATTAGAAATAGATTCAAAATGTGAAGAGGTTTAATATATAAAAGTTTATAATATATATATATATATATATTAATTTGAGTTGCATAAGTATTGAGTTGATTTTTTTGTTTGTTTGAACACACATGTGAGATCATAATAAAAAATATGGATACGATCAAATTTCTCAAAATTGATTTAATAATAGACAATTAAATAATTAAAATCATACCACTCATGTATTATGGACATTTCTTTAGTTAAATTATGTATTGAACTAGTTTGTATTTTTATGTTATGGTACGATGAATCTAAAGTTTTTTGAATATACAGAAATTTTTTAAATTTTAGAATTTTTTTGGTATTATTATTAAACCTTAAAATATAATCTTTTTTAATTTTTTTATTTTACAAAGATAAATTTTTCTATTAATATATCTTTTGTTTATCTTAGTCAATGTAATATTTTTAACTAGAAATATTGTTTCTATCTTAAAAAATAATTATAATTGATAAAGCAAGTTAAGAAAAAAAATCAAAATAGTATTTCTATATGTCGAGTGATTAAAAGTTAAAAAATTTATAAATATGATAAAATCATGTTCTAAATTTATTTAAACATTTTAATAATAAACAAATAATTTCAATCAAATTTTTATAAATAATTTACTATCGGTATCATTGTTTTTAAATCAAATAAATAATAATTAAAAAATAATTATTAAACTTAAACTTAAAATTTATAATAGTATTTAAGAATTGTATCCAAAGTCTTACTTAAGACAAGATAACCCAGTTGATTTTATGAATCAAAAAACAACCCAAATAAAATATAATATTAAAAAAACAACCCAAATAACCTAGTTGACTTTATAAACATAGTTTGACTCAAAAAATTTTTAAAATAATATTTTTTTTAATATTAAAATAATAATATATTAAATTTATTTTGATCAACTATGATTAATATATGATATTTATAACTCAGATTATAAAATTTAATTTTTAATTAACCCATAATATTAAAAAAGAAAAAAACCGTGGAGAAAACCAAAATGCCGAAGAAAGGAAATCAAATCACAAAAGGTTGAGTAGTAAAGCGGCACGTGAGTGTCAAGGCTATTCGCTGTCGCTTGTTGACATTCCGCCAACAGAGAAGGAAGTGAGTTCACCAAACCTAAGTGGGGCCCAGAGGATTAGCAGGTTAGGCAAGCACCAGCGAAACTAAACAGAAAAAACCTGTTGTCTCCCAGTTTTGTTGTGGAAACGAATCGGGGGAGTTTAGGAAAGGTATTGTGAAGTGCCGATCTTGTCCTTGTATAATCCTTCCTTTCATGCGACCCGGAAGTTATCAGTGGATTTCATATACTTGGGGCGTCCTTGTGTTTCTCTATTAATCCACCACAAAATAATAATAAAAAATAAAAAAACAATCCCCCATAATTTTAAAATCTATTAAAAAAATATTACTTTTAACTTATAAGTTAATCTAGTGCATTTAGCTTGATTTGTTTTATTTGTTTAAGTGTGCTTCATAATTATTTTTAAATTATTTTTTATATGATTATTTTAATTTCATGACTCATAATACGAGTTTTGCAGGTTAACTTGAGCTGACTCATGTAATTTTTTTATTTTTTTTAATTTAAATATATTTTTTAGTTTTTCTCTCCATCATTGGGTTGATTAAGAACTAACCTCCATGATTTATTTTGATTTACTTTCTATAAAGTTACCACATGCTCAAGACCTGGATAATATTTGACAGGTTAAATTGGGTTAATCTAAGTTGTTATCATCTCAATATTTAAAAATAAATATCATTCAATACGTTGTTATCATATCAATAATTAAAAAAATATTATTGAATATATATCATATTTTAAGTTTATAATTGATATTTTTTACTAGAAAACAAATAAAAACACATGTTTACAACATATTCTTAATTCTAGCATAGAAGTTTGAGCCCAAATAAACTTTATATTTTTTTAATTATTTTATAGTGATAAAGGGTTGTTCCTTGAACTTTTGATTTGAAAAAAACGGTGTCTCTAGTTTGGGGAAGGGAAAAAAAAAAAGGCTTTCAGGTTACTTGTAATCATAAAAAGCAAGTTTTGCTATAAATTTCACCAAATCCCATCCGAGAGGCAGGGTCACATTAGTCAATTAGCCATACAGAGAATCTAGCTAAAATTCCCAAACGGACAAGAGGGGCCACTCCTAAACACAACAAGAGATAAACCGAAAAAA
>Ga0307514_10002793_pt1 | contig 17540 bp, 13 predicted proteins | sample 16_EM_MG_FD_203088 | JGI IMG/M metagenome (GOLD analysis project Ga0307514, IMG submission 203088) | Populus trichocarpa ectomycorrhiza microbial communities from riparian zone in the Pacific Northwest, United States - 16_EM | ecosystem: Host-associated > Plants > Roots > Unclassified | place... | reverse complement strand
TGATCTACCAAATGTTCCGGTTAGTACTTCAAGTCACACATATACTTGGAAACTCGATACTTGTGCAAGTACTCATATGACATCTGAAATAGAACTCTTTGAACACCTTGAACCGTGTGACGGAACTATAAGGGTAGGAGGGGATAATCTTCTTCTCTCGGAAGGAATAGGCACTGTTTTACTGAACGCCTCCCTTCCTGATGGTTCCTTTCATATTTTACGGCTCAAGTCTGTTTTATACGTTCCTTTATTATGTCATTCTTTGGTATCTTGGACAATGTTATCTGAGAAGGGTTATGTGTTGACTGCGTCAGGGAAATGTGGTTTTGTTTCTAAGGATGGGTGTATTGTGTTTATGACGGAACTTAAGCGAAAGAAAGATTACGGTACCAATGGAAAGTTCTTTAGTATCCACACATACACATACACATACACATACACATACGCCGCATTCAACCACAAAGCCATATATCTACTGGCATCAATCATTAGGACATTCGAGCAATGTACAGCAATCAGCATATCAAGATGGACAGTTAATACCTACTGCTCCTGCTGAATTTATTTGCAATACATGCATCATGTCTAAGTCTACCAACTCAGTTCCGAAAGGACTTGAAAGTAGTAGAACTTCACGACCATTTGAGATCATCTACAGTGACCTTAGCGGTAAGCAAGCGACTCCTACATATGGGAATTCGCTATACTATATCATATTTATTGATGGTTATACTCGAATGGCATGGATTTTCTTTTTAAAGAACAAATCGGATACTTCTCAAGTTATCCAGGAATTCGTTACTTATGTAGAAAGACAGTTTAAAACCACTGTCTTATGCATAATAACGGACAATGGTGGAGAGTATATCGAAGCTGAAGTTAATAAATTCTTCAGATCTAAGGGCATACGACATCTCTATACTCCTCCATACTCTCACCAATCGAATGGGGTCCCTGAATGATACAATCGTACTATACAGACAATGGTTAGAAGCATGCTTATTGATTATCCAGATCAACACCTATGGGGTGAAGCATGCCTACTTGCTGTATATTTGCGGAATCGTTTACCACATTCACAGTTACCTCAAAAGAAGACTCCTTTTGAGATGCTGTATAAGAAACAACCATCAATCGGGCATCTGAAACCCTTTGGCAGCCACTGCTATATCCATATTGCTGAAGAACGCAGGCCAGCAGGAAGCAAGCTTCAACCACGGGCAGAAAGTGCTATCTTTGTTGGTTATACAGAAAGCCCTTCAATATACAAGGTCCAACTTGCTAATAAACACATGTTTACTGTTAGAGCTGTCAACTGTATATTTACAGAAGCGACACTAGCATCTCCAGTAAACACTGGCACATATCCTCCTTCTGAGTTGCCTAATAAGTCTCATACAGTATCGATAGACCTGCCTTATAGCTTGCTAGCAACTGCTCTCGCAGTTAATGATAATGAACCTAAAACATTCAAGCAAGCAACTGAATGTGCAGACTCTCCGAGATGGTATAAAGCTATGCAAGATGAACTTAAATTGCTAGCTGATCAGGCTGTCTGGACAGTTGTTCCTTTACCCTCGCCAAAATATAATATTGTTGGCTGCAAATGGGTATATAAAATAAAAAGGGACGCTGCTGGAAATATAAGCAGATATAAAGCGAGACTTGTTGCACAAGGGTATTCTCAACAACCTGGAACAGATTTTGATGAAATTTTCTCTCCAGTTGTTCGATATGACTCTCTACGACTTCTAGTAGCACTCTCAATATCATTAGGTTGGAAACAATTAGATCAATTAGATATCAAAGGGGCGTTTCTTTATGGATCACTCAATGAAGAAATCTATATGAAGCTGCCACCAGGATATGAAGTTGCTGGTTCATGTGTACGACTTAATAAGTCAATTTATGGCTCATAACTTCTAATAGGTAGAGGTGTGTTCTCGTGCCTAGACCCTCTCGGTTTGGCTTGGCGTTGCCTTGAACGCGTGCCAAGAGTCACGAGCGATATGACTTGACCCATGTCGTTAACGTCAGCTGGAGCCTTCAAAGCCGCACCAGCCTCATATGAGTCAGCACCAGTCACAACCCTCCTCTACTACAGTATCCTGATGATGCCGGGGGAGCAACTTCTAGTATCGCATACCTCAGAACTTCCTTCTCCTACTGGTGGTGTTCTACGAGTGTTCTGCCTCCAGCGGATACTATGCACATGCCTACCAACCCTGCCACTCAGCCCTACACTTAGCCTAACTATCTTCTACTGGCGACGCCCACCACTGTTGATAGTCTGGCGAGCACTAGCCCCTCGTAGAGATTGCTTCCCTCTTTAGTATTGCTTACTATTAGTACTTACTATAGTGCGCATATATTAAAGGGTGCCTGTACTAAGCCTAAGTGCCAATATCCTTACCTTTTCGCTGTGCGACAGCACAGTAGGTATGGGAAGCGCAGAGGGTAGAGAAGAGGGAGTGGAGGATCTAGAGCGAGCTGGGAATACAGTTATAGAACTTGCAGAGGATATAAGGGCTGTTGATGCTCAGGATGCTGAGAAATTGCGAGGCTGGAAATTACCAAATTTTCCAATGTAAGGTAAGTGCTTGCATATATCAACTCTCAGTATGACTCTATAGCCATACCATGTATACTAATGTTAATATAGATGAGAGATTGAGGTGTTGGTATTATTTCGGCTTGTTTGCTCATAATATTCCTACCTCGAGGGGGCGATATGATGTAGAGGGACCATACCTGGTGCAGCACCCTGGGGTATGAATTATGGCAGGGGTAGCTGGCATGGATAGAGGACCATAGCTATATACATAGGCACTCCACATGCACATAAATTGATCACACTCGACCGTTCCATTACCCTGAACCTCTCTCGCAGATATACACTACGTAAAAAAAACGTATATGGTGCTAGGGTTGCGAATTGTGCGAAGAGTGTGCAAGACAAGACGTTCGAGTAACCATAGTATTGCTGCTAAAATATCCGCGCGGGTAAAAGGACCAGAAACCACTAGAGTAAGTGCATGTGAGGGTAATGAAAGGAAAAAATTGCAAGGCTGTCACAAGGGTATGAGGAGTAGGTATTTTTCTGCTGCATAAGAACAGTTTTCTAGCAAGGGAAAGGTTGCACATGTGGAATAATTAAGTGCATGTTGAGGTGAATAGAAGTTTTGCAAGGCACGATGGAGAGATCGAGGTGGAGGGAGGAGGGAGTGAGGTTTTAGTATACTCTCAACCCTTTTTTCTCCGCATGGGTATATATCCCCTTGCCGAGTGAACAGAACACGCCTTCTGGATTGGATAGGGGCTCATGCTCCTAACTGCAATGTGTAGAATGCCCAATAGTCATCAATGCGAATAACCATGGTGTCCCTGTGGGTCGCTGCTAGATTGCCTTTGTCATGACCAGCACTCATTGGAGACCCGTCATGTACAAGTACTCTGGTATAAATTGTATTACCTCGTATGTGTAGCTAAAAATGAAATAAATATATGAATATAACAATCCAACAAAAACAATAAAGCTATGGCTACTAGTAGTGGAACAGAAATTCGAAAGTCCTAATATCTGGTTCTATACATTGTTACACCTGCTGAGCCCTGAAAACTGAGAAGTATGGACCCCTAGATAACTAACCAAACCTTATCCTCATGTCGGCGATTTCAGGGAGGAAGTAAGGAGGTTAATTACCGCCTGATGCCCCCTCTTCACTGCTACATCGACCGCTGTTTTGCCCTTATTGGTTCTTGCCTGTAGCACCGCGCCATTCTCCAATAGCAGCTTCACAACCCATAAACGCCCACTGTATGCTGAAGCGTGGAGCGCGGTTTCCCCAGTGTTCAGTGCGGCCTCTGTATTTGCACCCTTCTCCAATAGCAGCTTCACAACCCATAAATGCCCACTGTATGCTGAAGCGTAGAGCGCGGTTTCCCCAGTATCCAGTGCGGCCTCTGTATTTGCACCCTTGTCCAATAGCAGCTTCACAGCCTCTAAATGTCCATTGTATGCTGAAACGTAGAGCGCGGTTTCCCCAGTGTTTCTAGCAGCCTCTGTATTTGCACCGTTGTCCAATAGCAGCTTCACAACCTCTAAATGTCCATTGTATGCTGAAGCGTAGAGCGCGGTTTCCCCAGTGTATCTATTGGCCTCTTTATTTGCACCCTTGTCCAATAGCAGCTTCACAACCTCTAAATGTCCATTGTATGCTGAAGCGTAGAGCGGGGTTTCCCCAGTGTTTCTAGTGACCTCTGTATTTGCACCCTTGTCCAATAGCAACTTCACGACCTCTAAATGTCCATTGTATGCTGAAATGTAGAGCGCGGTTATTCCAGTGCTCAGCGCGGCCTCTGTTTTTGCACCGTTGTCCAATAGCAGCCTCACAACCTCTGGGTGTCCATTCTGTGCTGAAGTGTAGAGCGTGGTTTCCCCAGTGTTTCGAGCGGCCTCTGTATTTGCACCCTTCTCTAACAGCAGCTCCACGACCTCCCTATGGCCATTTGCTGCAGCCCAGTATAGTGCAGTGCACCCATTGATATCCTTATACTCTAGGTTCCCACCCAGAGTTAAGTGAAACCTGACTGCATTAATATCTCCTGATTTGACTGCCTCGAACAGGGGTCCAGTGACTGGATTGGGTGGCGCCCGGTTGATTTTGAGAGATGTATTTCGCTTTTTCTTTTTTGCCTTTGCTTCGTTAGGTGGGACATCGCTTCCTTTGATACTAGTTCGGATCGAGGCGCCTGGGGCTTTGCATTCAGGGATCTCTTCCATAACTACAGGTGGACTCGAGTCTTGGAAAATATCAATAACCCGATCCTTCCTCTCGCGAATCATGCCTGGTGTCACCCCAGCTTGGTGGAGGTCTCTGCAAAGCTCCTTCCAGGTCTGCTTGCTGGTCGTGCTGGCCGCGAAAGAGGCAATAGAGTGTAATGAGGAATTTGAATTGCGGTGAAGCCCTCTCATAAGCGTCGCTTGCATTTCTCCCATTGCGCGCTGCATCTCGGCCTGACAGTTCATGATTTGCTCATGGGAACAACTGTAGAATGGGATTAGTAAATTGATAATATTAGATGATTTCAGCAAGCTGAGGCTCAAGTCTCATATGTTGCCTGGTATGGCAATGGGTTTATAAGTTAATGGAAGATAAGGGTAATTGGAAAGCCAGTTTCTCTGAGGGGTATAAAACTAAGTAATATTGGAAGTTGCAAATACCTTGCGACAAATGTGTTTAGGAGGGTGGTATTACAAGTGAGCCTTGCTCTCAGCTCCACTATGCGCTCCTGACACCACCTCACTCGGTCTAGGTTTCGCAAGCCGAACCCCTGCGGTGATCCCAAACGCTTATACTTGGTAAGCACGTTGTCCAAATCCTTCAGCACATTTGTGCATCCTTGTAATATTTCTCGTAGCCTCCCTTTTTCCTCCGAGGGCAGGTTTGGGTCTCGAAATTTGGCTGTAAGGATGTCGCTGCTGACGATGTTGTGCAGTGATTTGATCTCATCAGATAGATTCTTGAAATCACCAGGTGCATCTTTGTATTCATTATACACAGTCCATGCAAGCCTGGTGACACCTAAGAATTGCCCGACTGAGTTCATTTCTAGATATTGGTGTGGCTGGTACTGAACGTAATAGTCAACATCAATGCCAGAATCCTCAGGCCACAGTTGACTGACCTCTTGTATATAGCTCTATCTCCTACTCCGTAGTATTGGCTCCCAGAGTTGTTGCGTTGCGGGGAAATAGAGACACAGTGTTGCTGTAATAGGGCGACTAGGCACCTGAGGGCTGAACACTTGATAGGGCAGTATATTACTATAAATACCTTCTCTGCATACATACATTATATCCACTACATTTCGTCCTTCATATCTTCCTTCGCGACAGATGCAAAGAGTCTTGGCACGAGAACATTTCCTCCCTTAATTTTGCTATCTGCATCCCCGCCATTTAGGAGGTATGACAGTATTAAAGTATCCCACATAAAAATATTTACTACAGTGGCTGTATGTGAAGATGGTTGTCAAAAACATGGCCCAATGTACAACAAATTTTTTTTTCCCAGTCTATACGTATATGGAGCCTCAGGCTATCAGGCGGCCATGATCCCTTTGACATGACCATCCCCGGAGGTGACAATATTGACTGCTTTGTGATTTTGGAGACAAGGTGTGACTAGATATATACATATATACTTGTGCGATTATTACTAGGGGTAGTCAAATCGAAACCAGGTTCATGCCGTTGGAATATCAGGTTACGATATGAGACTAAGAAGAGCAGCGGTACAGACGTGTGACCAGTGAAGGAACACTTCACCCCGTATGAATATATGTATGAAAATAGACGTATGTATGAAGATGTATATATGAGCATGGATTCTACCAAAAGTATGGAAGAACGTACAGGACGTGTTGATAGAGAAGATGAAAGAGATGGATGAGCTAGAGACTACATCCATCCATATGCATATATACATGACTGTGATGTGCACATCACACACATCCCCGATTGACATACATACCGTAGAGACTCAATTTATTCGGTAGCGCTATCACATACATATGCTCAAGCCTTGATCCCCAGATCTAAACACTGGGTATGTATGTGATAGCGCTACCGAATAAATTGAGTCTATACGGTACATCATATCACATGATAGATCACCTTTATGACGAAGCATATCATGTGATATGACGAGAATGACAATCTCTCACATGTTAGTGTAGACACGTGAGGTTAGTATGTGATGATCATGATACCTATGGCGGCGAATCAACACATGTATTGGAAGTTATGAGTAGCAACACTGGCAGCGGTACGTAAATATGTAATCACTTAACTCGAGACAGAATGTATATGCTCAGAATCAGAGGAAGTCATATATTAGAGCGTTGAACTTCTGGTAGAGGGCGAGCGAGCGTCCACTATATAGAGCGAGCGAGCATCCATGATTGCAAATCAAGCGTCGCACACTAGCAGAGGTATGTGGTGAAATGATGAGGTATGAGGTAGAATGATGAGGTATGTGGTAGAGTTACGTATGGTAGGGCTCTCATACATACGTAGCTCTAGCTCATATGTACGTAGCTATGGTAGAGCTCTCGCTCTCATATGTACGTAGCTGTATGGTAGAGCTCTCGCTCTGTAGCTAGAGCTCTCGCTCTGTAGCTCATATATACGTAGGTCATTAGCTCATCAACAACATGCACATGCACCAGGTTTGAAACAGTCACATCTTGGCACTTGGCAACAACTCTTATTGGCTAAATCAATGGTGGCGTCACCAGAAACCAGAAACTCGAGGATTTTTCTCTAGTTTCAGGCTTCCAAGTTCCAAGTTTCAAGAACGAGAATACCATAAATATGGCACAGTGCAAGCATGGTAGACATCACAACCTCAATCGCATAAACGCAAACATGCCAAATAGCACAACTCAAGCATGGGCTAGGAATGAGGTGGAGCGACTGATCTCTTGGATGGAGGATCATCAGGAACAACTGCGGGGCAAGCAAATTGCCTGGCATAATAAAGATGTTAAGGAACAGGTATTTGGTGCGGACGAGCATATTACGATGAAACGAATCTCAGAGAAAATGAGCAATATGAAGAAGACTTGGAAGGACGCAAAAGCGATGCAAGCGCAATCAGGGTGGGGAGTTCAGCCTGAGGAGAGTGAAGCTTCAATCAACCAGGTATTAGAGCGGAGATGTCCTTTCTTCTGGCGTTTAGATGGGTTTTGGACTGCGCCCAGATTCAATAGCCCGATGGTTCCAATATCCTCTTCTGCCAGCTTGTGTTAATATTTCAACAAGCTGCCAAAAGGATGCTCAATGCATGCGAAATAGCACAAGAAATGCAGTCTCAGGGTATTGATATATATAGGCTTCAAGAATATCAATCTCATGCCTACCTGCACCAACATCACGAGATAGATACCGGTGGGTGGCAATGATATCTCGTACTGCAACGAGGTCTTGAATACCGGTACGGTAGCCTGCTGCAAAGCCCCGTTACTTAAGTGGGTTATACGGCAGGGGTGGCTTACCGAGTTTGGCTTGGGGGTGCTGGGGATGCGGACTTCAACGTTAACGTCAACGAGACTACTACGGTACCTAGTAGGTTGAGATTAATATTGGCTGGTGCCGCGAAAAAATTAAGGGGTACGCAAGGCAACCAAAAATTATAACGAACTGGAATTCGCCCAAGATCCAATCTTTAAAATCTAGGTTTGAATACCCTTACTAATAATAGCTTGAGATAAGTTATACGTGAATAACTTCAGGCTGTTGTCTCTACTACTCTCCTGGTGATGCCGGGGCAGCAACTTCTGGTATCGTATACCTCAGAACTTCCTTCTCCTACTGGTGGCGTTCTACGAGTGTTCTGCCCCCAGCGGGTACTATGTACATGTATATACCTACTTCTATTCTGCAACCCTACCTTCCTAGGATATAGGCGCCGCCTATCAAACCGAGATTATCGCCACTCAGCCCTGCACTTAGCTTCTACTGACGATGCCCAACACTGTTGATAGTCTGGTGGGCACCAGCCCCTCGTAGAGAGTGCTTCCCTCTTTAGTATTGCTTACTACCCGATAGTTCGCATATATCAAAGGGTGCCTGTACTAAGCCTAAGTGTCAATATCCGTGACAGCACAGTAGGTATGGGGAGCGCAGAGGGTACAGAAGAGGGAGCGGAGGATCTAGAGCAAGCTGGGAATACAGTTATAGAACCTGCAGAGGATATCGGGGCTGTTGGTGCTCAGGATACCACACCCACTGGGAAAGAAGACCCCATGTCGCTTTTTAAGACATAGGCCACGCAGGAAAGTTATCTCGAACCCGATATGAAAGAAGGTGGCTTTACCGTAAGCTCGGCCTATGCCTCAAAAAGCGACATGGAGTCTGCTTTCCCAGTGGATGCGGTACTGAGAAATTGGCAGATATGTGAGGCTGGAAATTACCAAATTTTCCAATGTAAGGTAGGTGCTTGCATATATCAACTCTTAATACGACTCTATAGCCATACCATGTATACTAATGTTAATATAGATGGTAAATTGAGGTGCTAGCATTATATCGGCTTGTTTGCTCATAATATTCCTACCTCGAGGGAGCGATATGATATATATAGAGGGACCATACCTGGTGCAGCACCCTGGGGTATGAATTGTGGCAGGGGTAGCTGGCATGGATAGAGGATCATAGCTACATTGGCACCCCACATGCACAAAAATTGATCACACCCGACCGTTCCATTACCCTGAACCTCTCTGGCAAGATATACGCTACGTAAAAAGAACGTATATGGTGCTAGGGTCACGAATTATGCGAAGAGTGTGCAAGACGTTCGAGTAACCATAGTATTGCTGCTAAAATATCCGCGCCGGTAAAACCAATAGAGTAAGTGCATGTGAGGGTAATGAAAGAAAAAGATTGCAAGCCTATCACAAGGGGGGTGTGAGGAGTCGGTATTTTTCTGCTGCATAAGGACAGTTTTCTAGCAAGGGAAAGGTTGCACATGTGGAATAATTAAGTGCATATTCAGGTGCAAGGCACGATGGAGAGATCGAGGTGAAAGGAGTGGGGTTTTAGTATATTATCAACTCTTTTTTCTGCGCATGGGTATATATCCATTCGCCGAGTGAACAGAACATGTCTTCTGGATTGGTTAGGGGTTCACACTCTGAACTGCAATGTGCAGAACGCCCAATAGCCATCAATGTGAATAACCATGATGTCCCTGTGGGTCGCTGCTAGATCGCCTTTGTCATGACCAGCACTCATTAGAGACCCGTCATGTACAAGTACTCTGGTATAAACCCTACGAGACAGATACGCTCGCTTCGCTCGCGCGAATCCTGGGGGCAAGCGCGATATGCCTGCCAAAACCACATGGTTGAGTTGGTAATTAATTCTTGCTGTGCAAGTCCTGTTTTTGTACTCTATCTAGTTATCATAGTATAATAAATTAAATCAGAGGTCTACTACTAAAGCCCATCGCTATAGCCATGGATCAAGTGCAACAGTATGCAAGTCCTGAAATGCCCGATCGAGATAACCCCCCACTGCTAACTTCTGCCATCACTGCCTCAACCATCACCTCTGCCTTAAGTTATAAGATGGTACCAGTATTATTTATCACTCCTGTAAAATCTTGACTTGCACGCAATACCTGCGCTACGCGCTTCCCGTTCCGCACTGTCGCTTCGCGCCAGGCTCCACCGGAAGGCTGCGCAGGCCTCAACCTGGGGGATGGAAGTTGATGTGAGATGCGACCTTTTGACTTGTTTCGAGTAGGATAAGTGGGGTGACTCGGCTTCTTTGATCTTGTATGTAGATTGGACAATACATCGAGTCCACTTGGGGATGTGCCCACTTGCCATAAGCTAGATTGTCTGAACTTGAGTAATGATTTTCAAAATAAATAAGTGAATAGGAATTGTTCCGACTTACGTTCAATCTCGATATATCCCCCTCAAGCATGCAATGTTAAACGTTCAATTTATTGTCGCCTGCACCGCTAGGTATACACCTAAATCCGAACTATGTAAACATGACAGTGATCTCAGAATAGCCCGGCCAGAGTCAGCCACAATCACCACCGCTAGAAATCATGCAAAGATCAGGGCGCAGATATTGGTGATAGTGTTGGTGATGATATTGCTGGGAATATAAGCTATCCACTGTCGAAATCACTGCCAGGATCATCAGCAAAAAACAATCAGCATTGGATGAGAAGTACGTATCTCAACTAACAACTGTGGAGAAATTCACCGCTCAATTCACTCCAGACACCACCACCCAGCTCAGCCTAGAAATCAGCGTCAAATCAACTTAATCCAAATCTTCTGGACCTAATCAACCTGGTAATCAGCGTCCAAATCCACCCAGAACCCCCATCCAAATCCAAACCCCCTATACCTAATCAACCTGGCAATCAGCGTCAAAATCAACGTAGAATCACTATCCAAATCCACGAAATCGGCACCCAAATGAACAGCATCCAAATGAACTCAGAATCAGCATCCAAATCAACCTAATCCAGATCCCCTAGACCTCATGAACCTCGAAATCAACGTCCAAATCAATCTAGAACCACCATCTAAATCAAGCTAAAAATCAACCAAATCCCTTAGAGTTAATCACCCTGAATCACCCTGAATCATCCTCCAAATCGACCTAAAAATCAGCATCAAACTCAACCTCAAAATCAATCCAATCCAAATCCCGCAGACCTAATTAACCCGAAAATCGGCGTCCAAATCAACCTTGAAACCGGCACCCAAATAAACCTAAAAATCAGCGTCCAAATCAACGTAATCCTGTTAGAGCATTTACCGTGAGGTCAAAATGTGATCCCTGGATGTCAGGTTTGCCTAGAGACTGATGGTATACGGTATCCCAATCCCCTAGACCTCATCAACCTAGAAATCAACGTCCAAATCAACCTCGAAATCACCGTCCAAATCAACCTAAAAATCACCATCCAAATCAACCTAGCTAATCCCAACCCCGTAGACCTAACTAACCGGCGTCTAGATCAACCTGGAAACCAACATCCAAATTAACTCAATCCGAATCTCCTGGACCTAATCAACCCAGAAATCAGTATCCAAATCAATCTAGAATCAGCACCCAAATCTCTGCGTCTGAATTAACCTAGAATCAGTACCCAAATCTCTGCGTCCGAATTAACCTAGAATTAGTATCTAAATTAGTGTCCAAATTGACCTAGAATTAGTATCCAAATTAGTATTCGAATCAACCTAGAATCATCAACTTAAAAATCAGTATCTCAATCCAAAATGCCAGAATCAGGAGCAACGCTGAGCATATTGTAGGTGGGAACGGAGGTGGGAATTGGAAGTGAGAATGGAGGTGGGAATTGGAGGTGGGAACGGAGGTGGGAATTGCAGGTGGGAATGGAGTGGGAACGGGACCTTGGATAAGGGAGGTGGGAATCGAGGTAGGAATGGAGGTGCGGGAAGGGTCACTGCACTGTCTCGATGAAATTACCTTGCAAATCCCTATTACTACTTGTGTGATAGTTGAATCAGATCAGCATGGTCCCGAGCACCCCGTTTTACTACATGTGCGATAGTTGAATCAGACCACCATTATGGGCACGGCCTGTATTTGTACTTCAGTATGGCTCCCGTTACTACATATGTTATAGTCTGACATTGATCCACAGGTTCACTGCTTCGTTTGTAAGATTCGCACGGATGTGCACGCCCTGTATTTTTTTCCCAGGGTATTCCAGTTACATATAGATTACCTCGTATGTGTAGCTAAAAATGAAATAAACATATGAACATAACAATCCAACAAAATCAATAAAGCTAAGGCTACTAGTAGTGGAACAGAAATTCGAAAGTCCCAATATCTGGTTCTATATCCTTGTTACACCCGCTGAGCCCTGGAGACATGGAAGTATGGATTCCCAGATAACTAATCCGTATACCTAACAGGCTTCCACTAGCCAAACCTGGATGGAGTAAGGAGGTTAACTACCGCATTATGCCCCCTCTTCACTGCTACATCGACCGCTGTTTCGCCCTGATTGGTTCTTGCCTGTAGCACCGCGCCCTTCTTCAATAGCAGCTTCACAACCTCGAAATGTCCATTGTATGCTGAAGCGTAGAGCGCGGTTTCCCCAGTGTTTCTAGCGGCCTCTAGATTTGCACCATTATCTAATAGCAGCTTCACAATCTCTCGATGTCCATTCTGTGCTGAAATGCCGAGCGCGGTTTCTCCAGTGTCCAGAGCGGCCTCTGTATTTGCACCCTTGTCCAATAGCAGTTTCACAATCTTTAAATGTCCATTATAGGCTGAAATGTAGAGCGCAGTTGTCCCAGTGTTTCTAGCAGCCTCTGTATTTGCACCGTTGTCCAATAGCAGCTTCGCAACCTCAAAATGTCCATTGTATGCTGAAGCGTAGAGCGCGGTTTCCCCAGTGTTTCTAGCGGCCTCTGTATTTGCACCCTTGTCCAATAGCAGCTTCACAACCTCTAAATGTCCATTCCGTGCTGAAGCGTAGAGCGCGGTTGCCCCACTGCCCGAAGCGGCCTCTATATTTGCACCCTTCTCCAATAACAGCTTCACAACCTCTAAATGTCCATTGAATGCTGAAGCGTAGAGCGCTGTCCCAATGTATCTATTGGCCTCTGTATTTGCACCCTTCTCCAATAGCAGCTTCACAACCTCGAAATGTCCATTGCATGCTGAAGTGTAGAGCGCGGTTTCCCCAGTGTTTCTAGCGGCCTCTGTATTTGCACCATTGTCTAATAGCAGCTTCACAATCTCTCGATCTCCATTCCCTGCTGAAATGCCGAGCGCGGTGTTTCGAGCGGCCTGTGTATTTGCACCCGTCTCTAACAACAGCTGCACGATTTCCGTATGGCCCTGTGTTGCAGCCCAGTATAGTGCAGTGTACATGTACCCATTGATATCCAGGTTGCCACCCACAGTTAAGCGAGACCTGACTGCATTAGTATCTCCTGATTTGACTGCTGCGATCAACAGGGGTCCAGTGAATGGATCGAGCGGCGCCGAGTTGATTTTGAGAGATGTGTTTCGCTTTTCCTTTTCTGCCTCTGCTTCGTTAGGTGGGACATCGCTTCCTTTGATACTAGTTCGGGTCGAGGTGCCTGGGGCTTTGCATTCAGGGATCTCTTCGATAACCATAGGTGGACTCGAGCCTTGGAAAAAATCAATAACCCGATCCTTCCTCTCGCGAATCATGCCTGGTGTCACCCCAGCTTGGTGGAGGTCTCTGCAAAGCCCCTTCCAGGTCTCCTTACTGGTTATGCTGGCCGTGAAAGAAGCAATAGAGTGTAATGAGGAAGTTGAATTCTTGCGGCGAAGCCCTCTCCTAAGCGTCGTTTGCATTTCTCCCATTGCGCGCTGCATCTCGGCCTGTGAGTTCATGATTTGCTCATGGGAGCAACTGTAGAACGGGATTAGTAAATTGATAGTATTAGATGCTTTCAGCAAGCTGGGGCTTAAGTCGTATACATGTTGCCTGGTATGGCAACGGGTGTACAAGTTAATGGTAGATAAGGGTAATTGTCTCTGAGGGGTATAAAACTAAGTAATATTGGAAGTTGCAAATACCTTGCGACAAATGTGTTTAGGAGGGTGGTATTAGAGGTGAGCCTTGCTCTTAGCTCCACTATGTCCTCCTGACACCACCTCACTCGGTCTAGGTTTCGCAAGCCGGACCCCTGGGGTGACCTCAAACGCTTATACTTGGTAAGCAAGTTGTCCAAATCCTTCAGCACATTTGTGCATCCTTGTAATATTTCTCGTAGCCTCCCTTTTTCCTCCGAGGGCAGGTTTGGGTCTCGAAATTTGGCTGTAAGGATGTCGCTGCTGACAATGTTGTGCAGTGATTTGATCTCATCAGACAGATTCTTGAAATCACCAGGTGCATCTTTGTACCCATTGTATAGAGTCCATGCAATCCTGGTGACAGCTAAGTAATCCCCGACTGAGTTCATTTCTAGCTAGTGGTGTGGTTGGTACTGAAAGTAATAGTCAATATCAATGCCAGAATCTTCAAGCCACAGTTGACTGACCTCTTGTATGTAGCTCGATCTCCTACACCGTAGTATTGGCTCCCAGAGTTGTTGCGTTGCGGGGAAATAGAGACACAGTGTTGCTGTAACAGGGCGACTAGGCACCTGAGGGCTGACCACTTGATAAGGCAGTATATTACTATAAATACCTTCTGTGTCACTAGTACATACATATATTACATCCACTACATGAATTTCGTCCTTCATACTGTATCTTCCTTCGCGACAGATCAAAGAGTCTTGGCACGAGAACACTTCCTCCCTTAATTTTGCTATCTGCATCTTTGCCATTTAGGAGGTATGACAGTATTAAAGTATCCCACATAAAAATATTTACTACAGTGGCTATATGTGAAGATGGTTGTCAAAAACATGGCCCAATGTACAACAAATTTTTTTTTTCCAGTCTATACGTATATGGAGCCTCAGGCTATCAGGCGGCCATGATCCCTTTGATATGACTACCCTCAGAGGTGACAATATTGACTGCTTTGTGATTTTGGAGACAAGGTGTGACTAGATACATACATATATACTTGAGTGATTATTACTACCTGTAAGAATACAAGCTATGAGTAAGTGCGGAATTGTAGCGGAGGGTAGATGAAGCAGAGAGAAGACTTTTGGTGAATGCGAGATTGCTCTACAGAACAAATGAAAACAACGTGAGCGTGATCCTGTCAACGCATCTTCCCCTTGCGCATGCGCATCTTATTGCACGAAGGTTAATACCACGATACGCAGCAACAGCCTGTATTGTCGTATCAACAAATGCATGCAGGAGCCTGACTAGAGGCAGTCAGCTCAGAAATCGCTGCCTCTACATTGCTTGCTATTATTCTACACAGCCGAATGGGGATATCCAAAGCACGGATATTCGGGGCATGCACAGTTGACTCGGATTGCGCCATCATAATAGTGCTACTCTACTCTACATACTAGTACTGGTAGCCTGCTGCAAAGCCCCGTTACTTAAGTGGGTTATACAGTTGTACGTCGGCAGGGGTGGCTTACCGAGTTTGGCTTGGGGGTGCTGGGGATGCTCCGGACTTCAACGTTAACGTCAACGAGACTACCGTAGAGTAGGTTGAGATTGGCTGGAGCCTTGCATCAGCCTCACATGAGCAGCACCAGTGCAACAACTTCAATTCATTGTCGCGAAAAAATTGAGGGGTACGCAAGGCAACCAAAAATTAGAACGAACTGGAATTCGCCCAAGATCCAATCGTTAAAATTTAGGTTTGAATACCCTTACTAGTAATAGCTTGAGATAAATTATACGTGAATAACTTTAGGCTGTTGCTGTCTCTACTACTCTCCTGATGATGCCGGGGCAGCAACTTCTAGGATCGCATACCTCAGAACTTCCTTATCCTATTGGTGGCGTTCTACGAGTGTTCTGCCTCCAGTGGGTACTATGTACATACCTACTTCTATTCTGCAACCCTAGCTTCCTAGAATATAGGTGCCACCTATCAAACCGAGATTATCACCACTCAGCCCTGCACTTAGCCTAACTACCTTAGTCTGGGGGGCACCAGCCCCTCGTAGAGAGTGCTTCCCTCTTTAGTATTGCTTACTACTAGATAGTCCGCATATATCAAAGGGTGCCTGTACTAAGCCTAGGTGTCTATATCCGTGACCGCACAGTAGGTATGGGAAGCGCAGAGGGTACAGAAGAGGGAGCGGAGGATCTAGAGCAAGCTGGGAATACAGTTATAGAATTTGCAGAGGATACCGGGGCTGTTGGTGCTCAGGATACTGAGAAATTGGCAGATATGGGAGGCTGGAAATTACCAAATTTTCCAATTTAAGGTAAGTGCTTGCATATATCAACTCCCAATATGACTCTATAGCCATACCATGTATACTAATGTTAATATAGATGGTAAATTGAGGTGCTAGCATTATGTCGGCTTGTTTGCTCATAATATTCCTACCTCGAGGCGGCTATATGATATAGAGGGACCATACCTGGTGCAGTACCCTGGGGTATGAATTGTGGCAGGGGTAGCTGGCATGGATAGAGGATCATAGCTACAGTACATAGGCGCCCCACATGCACATAAATTGATCACACTCGACCGTTCCATTACCCTGAACCCCTCTGGCAAGATATACGCTACGTAAAAAAAACGTATATGGTGCTAGGGTCACGAATTATGCGAAGAGTGTGCAAGACGTTCGAGTAACCATAGTATTGCTGCTAAAATATCCGCGCCGGTAAAGGGACCAGAAACCAATAGAGTAAGTGCATGTGAGGGTAATGAAAGAAAAGAATTGCAAGCCTATCACAAGGGGGGTGTGAGGAGTCGGTATTTTTCTGCTGCATAAGAACAGTTTTCTAGCAAGGGAAAGGTTGCACATGTGGAATAATTAAGTGCATATTCAGGTGCAAGGCACGATGGAGAGATCGAGGTGAAGGGAGTGGGGTTTTAGTATATTATCAACTCTTTTTTCTCCGCATGGGTATATATCGTGAACAGAACATGTCTTCTGGATTGGCTAGGGGTTCACACTCTTAACTGCAATGTGTAGAATGCCCAATAGCCAATGCGAATAACCATGGTGTCCCTGTGGGTCGCTGCTAGATTGCCTTTGTCATGACCAGCACTCATTAGGGACCCGTCATGTACAAGTACTCTGGTATAAACCCTATTACCTTGTATGTGTAGCTAAAGATGAAATAAACATATGAATATAACAATCCAACAAAATCAATAAAGCTAAGGCTACTAGCAGTGGAACAGAAATTCGAAAGTCCCAATATCTGGTTCTATATCCTTGTTACACCCGCTGAGCCCTGGAGACATGGAAGTATGGATTTCTAGATAACTAATCCCTATACCTAACAGGCTTCCACTGGCCAAACCTGGATGAAGTAAGGAGGTTAACTACCGCATTATGCCCCCTCTTCACTGCTACATCGACCGCTGTTTTGC
>Ga0307514_10002792_pt1 | contig 17541 bp, 19 predicted proteins | sample 16_EM_MG_FD_203088 | JGI IMG/M metagenome (GOLD analysis project Ga0307514, IMG submission 203088) | Populus trichocarpa ectomycorrhiza microbial communities from riparian zone in the Pacific Northwest, United States - 16_EM | ecosystem: Host-associated > Plants > Roots > Unclassified | place... | reverse complement strand
CCCCAAGCTGCATTTCACGATGCACCTCTTCCCTCCCTCCCTCCCTCACCCCCCCCCAAGTGCTATCCACCCCCATCATCTGCAGCCGACTCCCATGCAGCCCGAGCAGCAGCAAGCAGCTAAGAATGGGCTGCCAATATCCCCACGACATGCTGGATAGTTGACACATCCAGCGAGAACCCCAAACTCCAAGACTCCCTCCAGCAATTATTGACTTCGACTGATTGACTATCTTATACAGCTCCGGCTAGCCCGGGCATAGCCCTGGATCTCAGGCTGTGGAGGTACTGCTCTCTAGTATTTAGATCACTGGTCTCCTCCTTTGGCTCATATATTATCTTACACTTTCCCCTTCTTCACAGCTATTTTATCTTCATTCCCATCTTTCACCCCTCGCCACCACCCTTTGACAGGTTTTGGCAACTCCGGAGATATAGCTTATAGCTTTTCTGGCAGTCTTCCCGCACACTTCCTGCCTCCTGAAAAGCACACTCGGCTCCGACAGATATATCAAAAGTATCCCATCCCCCATCACTCGTTCGATAAAAGCCACCTGCTGGGACAATCTGAAACAGGCATTCAGAACTACAGTGCTATTGTGCTCTGTTCCTGTCATTCTACCTGGCTGCTCACCTCCCATTGTTACACCATCCCAACATACACCTATCAACATCAGCTCTTGGTATATCACATCGCATTCTCTCCTGGGAGCAACATTGAATAGCCACATCAACTACAAAACGGGGATTAGGGTCTGAGTTTCACAGGCAATCCCACATTCGTTGTTAATCAGTCACCATGATTCAAACACAACAAAACGATAATCGCTACTGGCAGATGCACTCGAATCTGTCCAACCCCTACAGTCCTAACTTTCGAGGCTATACCAATCCTCAAATACACCACTCTTACTCTGCTCCGTTACATCATCACCACTCATCTGTGCATCCCTCACCCATAAGCAGCTCACACCACTCTTCACACCTTATTCACTCTTCCTATACTACATCAGCTGCGTCAATGAATCAATTCACCCATGCGCAGTCCCAAGGAGCACCCGAGCCCAGGTCTGTCGTGGAGCGAGATATCCCCCAGTATAGCGATACTTTGATGCAATCTCAGGCATTGGATGGCTTTCCAACCCGTGCACAGTTTGAGGAGTTACTAAATGAATATATCCTGTCACTGTCACCCAAAAAGCGGGACAAGGCTCTTATTCCACAGAAGCGCTATGATAATATAGCGGCCGTTCTTAAGGATCCAAAGTGCACTACTATCGAAAGTGCACAATTTCGGTTCTGGGCGAAGAAAATGTTTCGATTGTCAGCCGAAGATAGCAGTACTGTCTGCCATGAAGGAAAGCCAGTTGCCGTCCGGGAGCAGCTCTATCAAGTATTAACTGAATCCCACAACCGAGCACAACATGGTGGCCGAGACAAAACCTCTGCAGAGGTTCGCAGGCACTACTCCTGGTATGTATGTTCTCTCCGAAAGACATTTGAGTTATGAAGCTAATAAACTCTCAGGGTTCCTAAGGAGCTGATTGCACGTTTCGTACGCCATTGCCCAAGCTGTACTCTTCGCAGGAGCAGCCCGCTGGACTACCCCCCGCTCCCGTCAAGAACTCAGGACACCTATAGTAAGTTGGACATGTCGCCAAGCCCCCCGTATACAAAAAGCATGGATGCGATGGGTGCCCCGAGCCCTCCATACAGTAACGCATCCTCCCCATCGTCCGGGATGAGCCCACTCCACAGACATCCATCAAATGACTCGCTAGGCTCCCCTCTACACACTGGGGTTTCTGTAACCGGTCAATCCATGCCTCAATTACAGGCAATGGCTACTGGCAGCGTTATGATGTCTAGTGGTAACGGTAGCTCGGATGTCACATACCAGTACGCTGTCAGCGGATACAGCAGTGGCCTTGGTGAAACAACAGGGAGTGGGATGAGCTTAGAACATGGGATATACGGCCGTGCGGCCAATTAATGATCGAATGAGCTTCATGACCGGGATGAACGACAGCGAAAAAAAAAGTACCCACTTATCACGATACCCAATAATTCAGAGTGAAATGAGTCTTGCAGCAACAGCTCTTGTCAATCTCCGCAATAATTCCATCCGTCCTATTAATTTCACTTTCTTGTGCATTCTTATTTCCTTTTTATCTTATTTCAGTTTTCTTTTCAGATAATTTCGGTAGTGTTCTAGTGGAGGAAGCCCCAAGAGGCACCCTGGGAAGAGTGAACTCTTCGCAGGCTAATCTTTCACTCAACTCTTTTTCTCTGAGCCCTGGTCTTGCATCAACATCCGACCTAAATTGTGTGGTGACAACCTATGAAGAAGCCCCAATATTCTCGTTTTGTTTTATGGGAGGAGGATGATGATAAACGGTCCCGTCCTCATGGTTCTTGCTTCCTTTCTTTGGCGCAAGCGCATAGATATGTGCAATTTTCTGTACATATCACCCCTTTGATCAATCAAGCTCCATACTTCACTTATTCTTGTGCATATCTTGCATTTGAACTTCAATCATGTTTCACCGGGCTTAATATGGCCCTCACCATTACTCAATTGATCATTCAGGGTAATTGCTCACACTGCGTCTGTCTCGTTTGGTGCGTATGCCCCGGAAGACCATCCATTGTCATTTGGGTAATTGTCTAATGGTTATTGCCTTATTTAGTGTTTATTATTTCTTGCGCAATCTTAGTTCACCCCTACTGCGAGTCACTCCATCTTCCGAGGGGGTACTGGTAATCACATGTCCATTGTTTCGTTTCCTTTGCACGTCCACAGATATCAAAACAAACAAAAAAAGAATGAGCATCCCCGTTCTGAGACAGTACTCTTCCACAGTAGAATACCCAAGGTACGGCCGCCTGTCCTCTCATCCTGGGAGGATGGTTCGTTGGGCGGCTGGAGCACGTGGTCACAGGATAGCCTCGGGCATCCCCCCGTTTTTCCTCTCCTTTCCCTGGGGGGGTGGGGGGGCATGTTGTTTTGCATTTCTCCATACAATTTCTCCGTATATTGCAAATAGATAGCTTGTTGTTCCTTATCAAAAAACTCATTGGAGAGGTTTACTTCCACGAAGACTATCCTTTGGGATGAACCGAGTGCAGATCGGAGATCGCGAAAATGGGTAGAAACGGACCAGTCACAACATTGATATGAGTTGCGCACAATATATGAAAATTTGTTATCAGGCAAACAAGCCCTTCGCATATGACACTAAACATCTTGCTCGCTATCCCCCACGTCTCACACCCCACCGGGTGGTGGTGCCTGTCTATAGCAGGAGCCAGGTAGCAGTGCGTTCTCAAATTTCTCTACCCACACACCCTCCCGTATTTATCTCTTGGTTTTGAGATACTGAATATATTATGCTAGCCCCACGTTGGCCGGCAATGGCAAAAGTAAAGTACAGTAGCTATCGCAACTGACTTACCACCACCCCTCCACCCGCCCACCCTTAATATCTTACACATCATTGCAACCCACGCTGCCGGCTCCGGATCCCCCGGCCATATATTCACCCTCGCTGCCTTTAGTCACTACCTCTTCTTGCCCTAGTAACAGGATGTCCATCATGGCCTCGGCTTTTTCCACCGCACCTGCGCAGCGTAACGCACCAAGGAAGGCCCGATTTATGTTTCCCTCTGGCCCCTGTAGGCGTGCTGTTTACCTGATCCTGGGGAAGCTGCGTATTTCCTGGCTGCACCGCATCGACAAAGCTACCTTAGCAAGTATGATATGTTTGCCAGGGCTGCCATGCTCGCTGTCCACCTGGCACTGGACCCAAAACAACCATCCATCCCACTATCTCCCTACTCTCCCACCGGTCACTCACACACATATATAAACTTATTTATATGGAGAGTAGACCTCGTCCTGTCTCGTCACAGAAATGCTAGCAGATCTCCCGATCGCATCGATCTCGCACATAACCACAGTCTCCACCCATGGCCCATCCTCCATCAATCGCGCAGATGGGCCACCCACACCGACACACGCACACACTTTCACACACACCACCTGGCTATTTCTGCCTCTGTAGTTGACAAATTTGCTTGCAAAACGTTTCGAGGTCACAACATACCCTAGGCTACTAACTGGATCATACTCGCGCTGCCGTACCACACTTTACCCCCCCACCACCAGCACGCATTTTACACTCTACCGGTAGACCTCCTCTTCTCCCCCCTCCTCCCAACTAACCCCACGTTCCTATCATCAAATTGACTGAATATTGGTTTGTAATGCGCAGGTCTGCGATTTTGTTAGTATGGGGGTTGCGATTTCTTGTTTGGGGTGTACTTGGTACCACTACGATGGATGTTTCCGACTGGACTATTGATGTGCCACAAGCCTCCGCACCGCTCCGCACAGCCGCACAGCTGCACATACCTTCCTTACTTCAACTTCAGATATCTCCGATATTCGCTATCACAAAATGAAGATACAGTAACATAGCTCATTCGGACACCAGATACCAAACACCAAACACCAACACTTCGAATCTCTGCACCCGAAGTTGAGACACCCAGAGGCTACCTAAGCATTGCAGTCCGAACGAATAAGGGGATAAATCTGAAGCTAGAAAAAATCTAGTGCCCCATTATTCCAATCCTTGTGATGAAAAAAGTTATAGCTGATATCGATGTTGATATCTTCTGCCGATATAGACGGATTTAAAGGTCTTGTGGCCGTTTTGTGCCAGTGTAGTGTCAATAACTACCTCGCTTATTTGTTTATTTCAACGAGGGGGTTTTATAGTGGCCACGAGACGAAGAAATAATTTGGTATTGGGGTGGAGACGACACGCATACAGTTGCTCGATCGACACCTTGAGGCTTGTCGGGGATTAACTCTTTGGTGGTGCTGATACATACATATAGGCTAGCAAGCGGACTGCTGGTGGTGAAACATACAGTATAGCACTACCCAGTTTTCAATTATCAACATGAATACCACATACTTACAGTTTTAGCCTCACATGTAAAACATATACTCCACTATATACCTGTTTCTTCAGCCCATCTTTTGACTCTCACAATCCGGACCTATGAAGTTTCAGGCTTGGTTTCAGCCCAACACCGCACAATATCCGATGATCGACGCCTACATGTCCAAGCCTGCGGAATGGTCTTGGCCCTCCCAAACCGGTCGCTCGTGATGTTCTCGTGAGCAGCCCTTCAGCCCTGGCCCTTGACGGCTAGGCCTAGTCAGACATCGCCAGCCTCTACTTCGTGGCTCCGTGGCTAGTGGCATGAGTCTACTAATGCACTCCATAAGTTTTAATTTCTCTGGATCTTTCAGAGTGGGCTTATTTTATTTCCTCGGGTTCTCTACTGAGTTGGCGAGGTCAGAATCAGTTGGGCCGCCTATAGATTGTGGACAGACTGTCAATTTTACTATGACTACCAGGGCCAGGGTGACTATCACAACTCACTCGTTGTGGATATTGGGACTAAAAGTAGTGCCAAGCTGTACTGAGGTGGGGCGGTGACGGAGCGGGAGGGTGGACGGAGATGCGGTAGTTGAGGCCACGCTAGCCTAGCATAAACTCAATATATTAATAGTCACATTCTCGAGGGATATTGACTTGATGACAATTCCCAACATTCTATCGTATGCAGGGCTACAATCTAGGGATATTAACGTCCACTTTAATTATTTTCCTAGGGCTTCTTTATTATATCTTTACAGTAGAGTACAACTGCCAATGCTCAAGTTGAACCACGGTAGTTGCAAGGCTTGCGATTGCGTGTACGTACGTATATTGTGCCCCGGCGTAGGTAAAGCCTCCAATTCGAATGCATATGCCCCAAGCGCAGCGAAGTTAAGGTTATCTATATTAATGATAATGCACCCAAACATGTACGTGTTGCACATCCTATTTACCATGGGAAGTCCCGAGGGTCAGTGCATTCATTACCCTCAGTGCGAGTAATAGCTTAGTCACCGTAGGATTATCACGGTTGCTCCGCATTTGGTAGTCGTACGAAATGCATTATTACCCTTTTGGGACGGGTGGGCTGGAATAGGAGGGTTGGTTTTGGAAAGGTGGGGCGGGGTTAATTGCGCCGGAGGGGGGGGCGGAAGGAGGGGGGAGGGGGACGGACTTGGGCGTTTTTGGAATTTATCTAGGTGGGGGGCGTTAAACGGTGTGTTTATTGACTGCAGTGATTCAGGGTAGCACTGATAAACAAAGTCAAGCAGGAGGACACTTAACTAATACATACCTACTGACCAGACTAGCGGGCTCGAGGGGAGGAGGAGGAAGGAGTACTGTGTATATGTATATACATATATACATAATATATACAATAGCAATGAACAGGTTAAAAATAAAAATAATAAAAAAAACTCAAATTAATTAATTACCATACAGACCACGGAGGGGAAGGGGGCGGAGGAGATTAAAAAAAAAATTTAATTTCTCAAAATCAAAATCAAAATCAAAACGACGGGCCACTGGAGGGAGTGGTCAATCAATACCTACAGGCCAGATGATAAAAAAGTATTTAGACCACCCAATCCCCCCCAACCAAACGAACCTTATACCCCCCACACGCTACACAGGGGCCCGCATAGGATGATCCAAACATAAACCAGGCTGGTGATCTTCTTAGAGCGGGCCACCACATAGGTGAACGGTTGCGCCATCCGCCTCCACCCGCCGCCACTCTAATCTGCCCTGGCATAGATCGATGTCTCCAGTCCCGTGGTAAGGGGTAGATCTACATCTGTTTAACCAAGTGCTGATCCCCCTTGCGTAGTGCTGCTGATCATCAATATAAAACTCTTCAGTCACGGACATCATCCCATTCACTAACGGTAGCCAATGGTTGATAAGAAATACTAAATAAAAAATTAAAAAATACTCATCACGTGAATATAAATATTTTTTCTTTAAAAAAAAAAACCACCCAAAAAGTTCCTCACATATCACGGCGATAATGGAATGCCCAGGTGAAACAAGCAAGGGAAAATATAAATAAAAGTAGTAATTATAAACACTGATGATTATATCCCTGAATCCATCTCCCATCTCCCTCGAGCCATCACATCCTACCAAAAAGCAATACCCAGTACCCTAACAGTTTCAAGTATCCCAATCCCCCAATTACTTACACCAAAACCAAAGCCAGAGACAGATACAAATGGATATATCGAAGCTTTTACAAAAACTCCAAGGTACATGACAATGAAACTCGTTACACTGACAGCAAGCAAATTCGTGGTTCTCGTTAGCAAAAGAAGATGAAAAGGTAAGGTAAGAAAGATGAGATATTTTCCTCAAACAGAAAAAGCATCCCAAAACAAAATAGAAATTCATTAAACAAAAAGAATTCGTCAAAACAGCAAAGATTAACAATCTTTGGTATAACCAACCTAATTGCACACAGATGTACACGCACAATCCCCGCAAGACAAAAAAGAATTAGAGGAGAAAAGCATCAAAAACAACCTTCGCAATGCCCTTGTATACCCTGCCCGGAAATTGAGATGTTGAATGATAAAGAAATGAGGGCTGAAGAGAGCCCCATTAGAAAGCGTGAGAAAGAGACAACAGCTGGTGTGAGTAATAGTGACGAGCAAAACCGCTTGCTTCTGGCACCATGCATGTATGCGCCGGAGAAAATTAAATATCGAAGACTTCTTCTCAGAAAGTGGTCCCCCCCTCACCGTGCCTCATTTAGTGTTGGACCACCGCGTTCCACAACTCCCACCTCTTTCTCCATGCAATGTCCTCCTTTTGCTGCGCCTGAATACCAGGTGCACTCCCACAAACCCAGCCCTCTAGCCTTCTTCTCCACCTCTCTTCTTCTTCCCTTTGCCTTCGTACAAACTCTGGACCGACATCAAACTCCTCACCAACAATCCATTCACCACAGCTGGTTCCTAAGCCACTCACATTCGTCCCTTCTACCGAGACCACATCATCCAACAAATCATCAACACCCTCAAATGGATCACCTTCATCCTCTCCATCATCCCCGGCTACCTTAAGCCAACACATGCGTTGTGGATCGAAAAGCATGTCGCCAACGATCTGGATACCTTTAGAGATACCCGAGGTGTTGGCGTTGATGTTTGTGATGAGGGCGGGCCGTGGTGGGGTGATTGCTTGATGGCGGTCGAAGTCCTCAAGGGTGTGCTCATTGCCTTCCCATCGGAAAAGTCGTGGATTGTAGGTCATGCCTTTGACAGCTGTAATGCATCGTGAAAAGAGTATGTTAGTCACACGAAATTGCATATGTTTCATGTTGGATAGAAGGTCAAAACAAATGTGCATAAAAGGAAAATGCATCTTTGAATGGTTGCTTCATCACAATGCGTGGGCTGAGCATGTGGGTATATATGATGTGTGTGCAAATCAATCGAACGTGGCCATAATCTTCGATCCCAATCATGCGTGCCCTGTAAATGCGTACCACCACACCATTTTGCCAACGGACGCAATTGGGTGGCCAGTTTTCAATGGTCACAAGCAGAAACCAGAAATGATCCAAACAGTGCGCATGCAGGGTACAGTGTCTGATGCGGGAACAACAATGAAATTGGTCATAGGTGTCACGTACCTTTAGGAATGCTACTCTGATTGCCCATTGGCTTGATAAGGTGTGGGCGCTGCTGGGGTGCCTTCTTTGTTGTACTCCTGCTCTTGGGACTACCTCTGGCTGCAATCATGTTCTTCCAATGTGAAGCTGCTGAGGAGCTAGCCAACGCCGCAATTCGTTGCTCTCGAGCGGTTCGTGAGGCTGTATTGCAAAGTGAACTATCAGTAAACTGTAATATAAAATAGGAGTTTGGGTTTGAATTGAAAGTAATAAATCGGGCACGGTAGCATGTCATACCATTAGTATCCTTCGCAAAGTTTGGAGTTTTGCTCGGGGTTGTCTCCCTTACCACAACCGGGGGTGTACCAGGAGGCGGAGGTGTTGCAATAGGAATTGATCGAGAGCGTAGCGCGCGCGGAGCACCCTTGCCAACAGGAGCCTTTACAAACTTCTCTTCTGCCTTCTGGCTTGTTGGCAAGTCATCAAGGAGATCTAGTTCTGTCCCATCCCCAAAGTTGCGCTTCGTGGTAGGTTTAGTGATCAATCTCGACGCAGCTGTGTCCTTGACTTCCTTAACCTCCTTCCGACGAGATAATGGAGGTACGATTTTCGCCGTTGCTTTAGTTGAGGGGGGGGGAGGAGGAGTGTCACGAGCTGTTCGGGAGTTTGATAACCTGCTTGTTGGTCGTGTATCTTCAACTGCACCCCTGTAACTGTAGCGATTTGACGATTTGACATTCACATTGTGGGACGAATTCACAGACGAACCACCAGGAATGAACGGCCTGCGCACTGGCGGTGGTGTACTCTCTTTTCTATCACTGGGTGTCGTGGGGCGAATGGCATTCAACACGGACAAGGCATTTGGCGTTTCCGATCTGGATGGAGGGCGTCCAGTACGACTAGGGGGGTTTGTGGTCTGTCTTGGGATAGTCGGGATCGACCGTTTCAACCTCAGAAGCTGAGCTGATGTAGTTGTCGGTGGCTGTTGGGATTGTTGCTTCTGGGGCAAGTTCTGAACAGATGGCCGTATTCGCGGTCTTGCGGCACCAGACTGAACAGATGGTGGGGGGGTGGGATGCGGATGAAAGAATGACCCCATCTGCCCAAATGCATTATGATCCATCACAGGTGAAGCTGAGTATCGAGCACGCTGGTCTGCTTTCCTTTGCCGTGCTTCTGCAGCAGCATCCATAGATGGGCCCTGCGGGGGGTGTATACCATGAAGTCGCGGTATCCTGGATTGCCTAGTTGGGACAGTGCTGGTAGTCTTGACGGCATCAGTTGGGGGCTGGTTTGTGAAGGTGAGTGCCACTGCTGCCCTCCGGGTGGGGCTAGCTTGCCGCGTGGTCTTGTGCTTAACATTGCGGTTTAATGTCAGTTTTGACGGGTCAAAAATGTCCCCATCGCCAATCTCAAGCCCACTCAAAAAGTCCTCTTTTGTGGCTTTCCTATGTAATTCAAAATCTATAGATGGCTCTGGTGTGTCGTTTTGTTTTCGTTTCTCTAATATCTCTTCAAAATCAATGGGCCCTTCTGGGAGTTGCAATCCATCAAAACCCTCATCATCATCCAAGTCATCTTCACTGTCAAAGGTATTGGCACTAGATAACGTTGGGCTCATGAGAGATACGGATGAGCTTCTGGTTGACCGTGCCCGGTGTATATTTCTCTGCGGTCTTTCTCCTTCTGCCCATTCCTCAAAGTCATCATCCGTAAGCACAGCCGGTGACGACCTGTTCTGGTCATGCTTCAGCTGTAGCTGTAGTCCACCTTCTGGTAAAACAAAATCCGTATCAAAGGCCTCTTCCTCGTTTGGTGACTCCTTCGAAGCAGAGAGGGGAGGCGATAAAAGACCCCCAAACGTTTTCCGTGCATTGGGCTTCAACGGAACTCGAAGAGTAGGAATATCTTCTCCGTCCCAATCGTCATCATCTGTTTCTTGATATTTACTGAGATGTGAACTGAGCTGTGCCGCTGCAGGCGTGATACTGGCAAGCATTCTGTCCATGCCTCTTGGCTCCTTTGCCGGAGGGCTATATCGCATCGGCATATCAGTCGGAAAGTCGTCAGTAAACTGCGCGGTCTTCACTGCTAATCCTCCTGACGTTGGTAATTCCAAATCATCAGACCAATCGTCATGACTAATGAGCTTCGGTTTTGTCGAGCCCAAGCGTTTAATTGTACCTCCCATAAGAGCTGATGACGGAATATGTTGAGGAAGTGGGATACCAGCCCTTTTAGCCGACTCAATCGCCAATGCGGAATTCCCCTGAGGAGCCAAAAGCACCTGCTCATGATCATCATCGAAATCAAAGTCACCGTCGCTCTTGAACGACATGCGACTGGACATCGATTCACGGTCGGTCCGGCTTCTTGTGCCTGTGACGGATAGGGCAGATGACTTGAGTTCCAGCGTGCCTTGGAGGTCTTCGTCGTCGTCCCAGGATTCCACCACCTCAGCGCCAGTTCGTCGTTGTAGGTTTAAGAGATCCATTATCGTGGGTGCCGATGATTTGTCCCCCAAATATTAAGTAATCGTTAGTGGTATGAATCGATAAAAGATGCCTCTGTTAATTGGATTTACGTGTAGGCCAGAGATTGTCTCGGTCCCTGGAGGTGCAGGATATGTATATGCTGAATGTGAGCTTGCTTATTTCCTTCGCTTCGCTTTCCAGCTTGGAGGGGGGGGGTTCTCTGTTTTAGATGGCTGGATATTCTAATCGCCAAAGGAAACCGTTTATTTCAAAATAAAAAACCCCCGATGAAGAGCGATGAAAGAATAAACAAAAAAGGCCGACAGGTGGATATGAATGCTGCGTGTTTCGTTCACTTCGTTACGGTCGTTAAAATTATCGTAAGTGTCAGGAAACAGGAAAGATTCGAGAGCTTGCGACCAAGGAAAAATGTGTACAACGATAACAGGGAAAAATTCAGGAGAGTTGTGTGTCTGGTTGCTTTTGGTTGTGTCTTAGGTGTGTTGGAGCTGGGGGGCAAGTGAGTGGTGAAACCAAAATTGATGCTACTGTGGATACAGATGGGGACCGCAAGTACCTTTCCAGCGAAATTCTACCGCTCTTTCCTTCGCACTTTAACCCGAGCGTGAATCTATCTCTAGAGCCAATTGCACATGATCCAGCCCAGCACCAGAGAACCAAACTAGACTACCAGATGAAAGGGGGGGGGATGGTAGTTGAGTGATGTGGTGATGCACGGGGTATATACTAGTAGCGGAGAGATATTCGTCTGGCGTGAAGGGAACCAATACACTTATGAGAGGCTAGTGCCGCAGGGGGGGGGTGTAGGGAATCAACAAAAGATTCGCTGGCTGGGTTTCTCCTCTTGCTTGTCGCTTGGACTGTGCTTGCTGACGATATGCGAACTGTGTCAGTTTCTGACGGAGAAGTGATGAAGAGGCGACTTGAGGCCGACGAATGGCAAATGTCGAGGAGTAGTGCCACCAGGCTCCTGGAAAGTGGGGAGAGGCTGGGGAGCTGGTGAGGGCCGTTCCGTCCGAACAAGCTAAGAGGGGATGGGCGGTTTTGGGGAGAAAGCGGATGATGGTGATTGCATCAGAGTTTTCGTCTAGGTAGGTCTTGCCTGTCGATGTCCCAAGGAGGGTGCTGGTACGAGGAATACCACGGAGCTTTACATCTGGGCACTGTCAGTATGCATACAGGGGATACACTGTATATACAGTATATTGTATGTCATGTACTGTAACCAGATAGCTGCTTACATACATTAAGTACATACATGTACTTTCTCGAGTACTTACTGGATGTATCCGTATATACTGACTGACATAAGAGATATGATATGTGAGCTCATTGCCAGTGGATCTTAGTACGATAACTGAGGGCCCATAGGGGCTTCATTGGTTGGAGCGAGAGGGCCCTTAGATTGTGCGCCGATAAGCACCGTGAGCTGAAGGGAGCTGCCTGTGGGGGAGGTGGTGGGCGACTTTGGCCTGGGCGGGTCTAGACCCGCTGCTTGGGAGAATCCACCGCAACTGGCAGGTCTATGCTACAAAGCGCAATTTGAGTACATTAAGCAGCCGTACTTACAGTGCATATGATATAGGCAAACGAAGCAAATGCCACCCTGGAATACTAGAAGCTCTTCTCCAACGCGGCTACGCTCCCCCTGCCTTGCTTGGGCCCCAGGTACCACTTCTTTATACTGCTCGGGTGGGAGGGAGTCACTGCTGTGAGGCACAAGCAGCAGCCAGGTCATCCAGCACGCTGCCGATCTGTCGAGCTCCTTTGCTCATTGAGGCCACTTCACCGTTTTCGAGCTGTAGGTAGACGGGCGATTTTGGATACTGACGGCCCTGGCCCCTTGGAACACAGCTACCCTGAACTCGCTGGCTTGCCTCACTTCGGGGCCTTGGCGCCAGCTGGGACTCGTCCACGACAACCAGTCTAGTCTGGTTCTGGCTGGCTTGCACAATCCACTCTGCACGTCTCATATGCGTGTGTTTTTTGTTTGGACTACGATGGCTGGGTGATTGTTGTGTTTTTATTTCGGGCTGCGATAAACTTGACAGGTTCGGCACGCTGCCTGACCCGGCTGAGGCTATTGCTTCTTTGTACGGCATCTCATCGGGGTTCCCGATCTGCCCACAGCAAGCATTGAGTCATACTCTACCTAAGTACTTGGCTAGCACCATCCAACCGTAGTACACAACTCATAGAAGCAACTGATAAACGAAACAAATTCCTTCAGTCTCATTGATATCAAAATCATCAGCATCATCATCGTTACTGTCGATCCCACGCACATCATTGGCTCCAGCCCCCGTCATGCCCAGACAGCGCACTGGCCACCTTCTCCACATCCCCCGCACAGACACGGACAACCCCAACGATTTTATCCTTCTACGCGCAAACGCGGCGTCCCCATTTTCGACACCCCTAGATGCATATCTTCTCGCTACCGAAGGAGAGGCTGCCTATGGGCTCAAGAGTACGCCCAACATGTGGCTTTTTCTGCTAGCTTCACGTCAACTGATGCTTGACGTGCCTAGTTAAAAATTCCGGTATTCATAAGTTTCTGCACAAAGCCTTCACAGGTACGCATGAAGAATTCAGGACCATAGCTTCCTCGCTGCTGCTTGGTGTTCCAGTAAAGGATGAAGATAAGCAATTGCTGGAAGGCATTGGTATTTCAGCAACGATCGGGGGTGGGGTGATCACGGTATGCACGGACTTATATGCATGGTGATGGCGGGGTATGAAAGATCGTGCTTGGCTGATTGATGACGTGAAACTAGCTTGCAATCAGGAAGTCAGTAGGGGCTATCAAGGTATTAAACCGCCAGTCCAGTTTCGACCATATTAAAGTACAGTCTCACTAATAAATTGGAGTTATAGCAACGTATAGCAGCGATAGACATTCCACAGACAGAAGATGAGATCGAATTGTTTAACTGGGTGGGAGAAGTGTGTATTGCTAGGGACGAAAGCGAGGCATGCTTCGTATATCCCCCAAATCACTGGCATTCACTAATAGTAGCCATTTTTGTAGTCCAAGCTTCAAGCCCAAGAAAAAAAAGTCAATGAGCTTCAAAAAGATATCGAAAAATTGATTATCCAGCTAAAGGACCTAACGAATCTGAAAAAGGAGCACGAAGATGCAATGCTGGTGAAATTTCAAGAACTGCTAAACAGCAAGAAACAATATATCCGGGAGCTGACACGACTTGTAAGCGCCAAAGGCAGGCGAGATAGCTCAATAGGTGTGTGTCGTTTCTACATCCATACCCCTCTATAGTAAATAAAAATTCGACATCACCACTGACTCTATTGCTTTCCTATTCCTCCAGAAGCTACACCGTCCAGCTCCAAGGCGGGGGGCAAAAACCCACGAAAACGTGCTGCTGCACCCGAGGAAGAGGGTGGAAGTGGTGGGGACTTTGCTATAGCTATCGATAAAGCTAGCGGTGGCGAAGATGAAGTGGACTCTGACCAACAGTCTGATCCACGGATAACAGAAGATGAGGCAGAAGTAGAGACTTCTGGGGATGAAGAGCCCCAACAAGCTGTTACAAAAATCAAGAAAAAACAAACTTCTTCAGGCAAGGGAAATGGGAAGGCGACTACCACTACTGCTAGCCGCAAAAAAGCATCTCGTATACCTGCTGCCAAACCCCGGGCGAGAAATACAAGGGCTGGTTCGAAGAAACTTACCACTGCTAAAGCCGCCACGACGACCCGCGGTCGGGGCAGACCAAGTGGTAAACAAGTAGCCAAAATCCCAGAACCAGAACGGCTCAGTGATGAAAAGACGTTGGCTCCAGAACCATCACCCCCACCTGCACCACATGAAGATAGTGATGCTACTGAAGGTGCAACGGATGATGATGAGCTGTAAATGTCAAATATCCCAGTACCTAGTATTAAACGGCATCCCCGCGTGTGGAACCTTGAGGTCTTGGCAGAGACTTTAGAAAATCGGAACTTGTGGCTGGTCACTGGGAGCTTTTTTTTTTTTTTTTTTTTGAAGTCTAAACGTCTTTTCCCCTCAAGGGGGAGCCCGTGGCTATGAGACGGATGGTCACTGGGAGCTTGTGCGGGGCGCAGAGCTATATATGCGTTCCGATTTATAGAAATGCCTGCCCATGGTGGATATGCATATTTCTCTTCTAAGTATGCAACATGAACCTCACGATTATAGTCTGTATATTAACCCTTGATTAGGGTGCCTGGTTATTGTACCTGTGCATTAAAGTGATCCCCACTCTTCTGTATTACTTACTAGTAGCTCTTCCCCGCACCCGCAGTCCCGGTTTGCTATCCATGGCAGGTATTGATCCCTTGTAATTGTTGTGCGCATTTTGCTTTCCCTGACCCTAGCGGGCTTGAAGGAAACCTGATACAACGCCCCTTGCAGCTCTGCTTGGTTTTATTTCGCTAGAATGAATTGTAACTTATTTTAGCCGAGTACTCGTGACTACGGGGGGAGGCGGGGTCAGATTTATGGCGCTATTGAATTGATAAGTTGGTTACGGAGTAAGTACTGTAGTTATGCTGCGTAGCACAATGGAACAATGCAAGCACCAATTGGTACATAACTTCTATTGCTTTTGCCAGGTACCTATCGTTGGATGTCAGGGTGTCATGTGCTGGTGTCATCTCTGGAGTCAATCCCCAGGGAATCATGACTCGGCTGCATATGTGGAATGTGTACCGGTGATGCCAGTGTCGGTTGGATTGAATCATGCACGGAATATTCGATGGGCGGTGCAGATAGGCAGTGCAGCACGTACATGGCTGACGTGACGTGACGAGCCGAAGCTTTAGCTCGCAACATCGTGTTTCATACTATTGGTTTTTGGGCTTGGGATGCGATGTATCGATGTAGTGCTACCATGGCTTTGGTGATATCGATTGTAACTGGCCAATAACCTAAATATCTGGCCAGGTTATGGCGAGACACTCAACTGTTGGAATACTTGTTGCATACGGCACAGAAGGTCCCCTCGTGTCGCCAGAGTCTAGATAGACTGGATACGAGTCATGGCCCCCCAAAAGAGTGCCCTCGTGCCCCTGGGGCCCAACCCTCGCACTGTAAACAAGTGTTTGGGGTCACCTCCAGTCCAAGGTACCCCCATGCAACCAAAGAAACAAAGGCAAAAACCCCAAAAAGTGAGAACTACTGGCATATACTGACAGTACAGCTGGTGCAGCTCGTCGGTGTTGCTCAATTGAATGATCAAAGCAGAACAAGCTTCCTGTCGTGATATCTCACCAGGCTTGCTACCGACGCCGGCACCTCTTGAAGGTAGATAGGTACGTACCGCTCCTCCCCCCCAATCTACGCCATAGCACTCCCGTTTGCTTAATCCCACACCTCATCTTCTCACCTTCCCCCATCAAATATAAGGGACAGCATATGTTCCTACAAGGCTCCGCCAATTCGCTCCCACATCCCCCAAGGCTACACCAACCAATCACACAACACCCCAGGCACCATCTCTCACACACCCGCCTCCTGCATCCTTAAGAGGAGGAATCAGATCCAGTGGTTCCCCCGAGACAAAAAGGAAAAGGGCAGAGCATTCTGAAACCATTTTTTTGATTTCGCTGAAAGCCCCACACTTCTTGTTTGCTGCTGCACTTGCCACACTCTCTCCACTACAACGATCGGAGCGAGAGTCTACTGGCTGCTGGGGCTCAAGGCCGAAGAGCATCACAGGTAAGTCCCATCCCCACCACACGTTGCTGTTGGGCCCTGGCATCGCTCCATCACGCCCCCCCAAATTTAAGGCGTTGCGGAAGGCCGCGGTGTCTAGTCGGCAGCAAATCTCGAAGAGTTCTGAGCCGACTGACTGATGCCCAGTAAATCTCAAATAGGGCTCACTAGGCTAAGCAACCGCACCACCGTCACTCAAAGAAAGGCCGGGGTTCGCAACTGGCACCCCTCGTCACTGCTCAAAACAACCCCCGTCGGAAGACAACCTCCCACCCACCCAACGGGAACAGAAGGACTACCACCAAACACCAGCAATTACCGCCCCTCGTTTCGTTTCGTTTTCTTGTTACGATCCAGCAGCTTTTACGACGATTAGACATCGGCACTGTAGACGCAGACGCCTCGAATAAAAATACCGGTCGGGAACCCGGGACCAAAAAAAGTGGCATCACGTTCTTGTCTCAAGAAACGCGACACTCCACTCGGCATCCCACAAATCTCGATCTCATTCGACGCAACTTAAACTTACCACGATCTCCACTAAAATCACTATTTATACGGTCGTTTAAGTCGGGTCGGAGTCAGCGTCGCCGCGAGTCTAATGACTCAAGACTCAGCAACTCCTGTGGCAGCGGCGGCCGGGATCGACGACGAAGATTTTGGTGCGCGCATCGCCCGGTTAGGGCTTCCATCCACGCCAAATGTCATCGGCAAGAATGGGGAGGCAGCGAACTGCCCCCATGTGGGAGTATACTGCTTCTGCAATGTATAT
>Ga0307514_10002791_pt1 | contig 17545 bp, 18 predicted proteins | sample 16_EM_MG_FD_203088 | JGI IMG/M metagenome (GOLD analysis project Ga0307514, IMG submission 203088) | Populus trichocarpa ectomycorrhiza microbial communities from riparian zone in the Pacific Northwest, United States - 16_EM | ecosystem: Host-associated > Plants > Roots > Unclassified | place... | reverse complement strand
ATCCATTTAACATCGATATAAGTGCATGGTTGAGGCCTACAAGTGGCCGTGGGCTTATTGGTAGGATATCTGGCCTACAGGGGGGGTAGAAAGGGGGGGGAGGGTTATCGGGGAGGGTTATCGGGGAGGTTTTACTGGGAGAAGGGGATATTGAGTATTAGGTTCATTCTGGTAGGATATAAGGGTAACCCTGTTATAGATTCCATAGTTGCTAAAGTACGGGTTTCTCTCCATAGTCATGTGTTGAGAGGCAGCCAACTAGCCCGTCTTGGACAACTACTAGGTTGCCAAGGGTACCTAGCCTGTGTTTATTCCGAAGTTATTCCGAATGTTCCTTTAGTCACTTATCTACCCATTTTTCCTTGTGACTTACCAACGAACATCCGAAAACTATAGCCATTAATTTTAGTTTTTATTAAACATTCTAAACATCGAGAATAGGTACAAGGGTGGGCTATGCAGTGTAGTCTAGGACTACGTGAATAATGTACACTTTCCCACGATTTATAGGAGCAGGTGCACGTGACCAATGAGTCCAACCAGTTTTGTCCGGTGTGTAGTGACGAAGTGTGAAGATGCAAGAGGGCATCGGTACGTTTAGGGATACAGAATAGCATGCGTAATGAATACATCTACCTAACTGGTACATTAAAGGAGTATATCAAAAGGCTCCTTCGGGGGAAAGGTATGTCAAAACGAAGGTTTGACATTTGTACCGCCAGTGTGATACTCTCCACAGTCCCTTGGACATGAGTTTTATTTTCCCGGAGTCTCAGTTAGAGTTTCCATAGTTAGACAAAGTTATGCTATAGAAGGAAGGGATGAGTATTTGGGTGGACGTTGAAACATTCACACTTGCTCTAAATCACATAAAGTTCGCGAGCTTGATTATTTATAAGTTAATTTGTCAAATCACGAAAACTGTTGACTGATGACAATAAATATAACGCCTTTTATATAAAAGGTACGTGGGAAAGGGTAGCTGATATAGGATCTCTACTCCGAGTTTTACATGTTGCTCATAACTTTATCAACCAAGGACCACGGGTAGAAGAGAACCTCATTTCAGGAATGTACACGACTGAGATGTATCATGGCGAAGGCGAGAAACCGATAAATTGGTGAAGGTAGTCTCTGTGTGGGCAAAGGAGAAAGGTACGTTAGAAGCACCCAACTACTGATTATGTGAATAGTCTGGCTATGACTGGGGCCAAGTAGGAACTTTCCTAGGGAGCTTGCAAACGAAGACCTAGTAGATAGCAAGATGTTAGCTCTCTTCGTCCCAAGTTGGGGGTCATTGGGCCAATGATGTGCTTCTTCCAATTATGCAATGAGAGCACCACCTATGTCGTGTGATAACCGAACTGCAGGACAACTGTAAATTACTTCAGGTTAGTAGTTGGTGCCCTGGGTAATTTGCACGCAAAATGTTTCTCTTAGGCTTGGGTGTGCCCCTCTATTGTTCTTCGTCTCTGCATCGAAAATCATTCTGCAGCCCGGCGATAACGAGCACGCAACACCAAAAGAGAACCCGGGGGGGCGTTGACGTCCCCCATGTCTGCCAGTGCAATTTCCCCTCATTAGATCGCCAATACTAACCGCGATGGATATACTGGAACCGGCACTTTGTCCTAGTACCTAGAGAAATTCTGTCATTGTCTGGATGGGGTGCAGGCTAGGTCCATGTCTTCATGGTGCTTGTGGCTTTTTTCCACTCTCGTACAAGTGCGTTGCAGCAGACATCATCGTGCTCCACCGGCCCCCCCTAACCCTCTGGGTTGTCGATATACAATGCTGCATATCCTTGTCCCATACATGTGGAGACCGCCACGCACATTTGGGTCGGGGCTGTCACCGCTGCGTTATCAGATGGCTACGAGATGCTGCTGTGATGGCGGCTGAGCCGATGTGGCCCGCAGAGGAGCTATACCAGAGGTCCAGGAAGGAGACTTCCGGATGTGCCAGGGCGGCAAAAGGGCAGACTGAAGAGAGGGGGGCTCGGGGGGGGGGGTATTGGTGGGGGAGGGGGGGGAAGCAGAAGGACCCGTGGGGAAACGGAGAACCAATATTACCTACATGGGAAACCGGGGTTGCTGGCGCAGGTGAATGGTGGATGCAGGGCAATCAATATGCAGGTTGCAATTGGGTTTGGGCTTGCATTCCTGTAATCATTCTATTCGAGTTCTTGTTCCGCTACGGTAAAATGAACTTTACACAGTTTGCTGGGGCCTTTTTTTTTTTTCCCGTTTTAGCTCAGGTCATCGGGAGATTCAGCCAACAGCCGGGCGAAATAAACTACGGCTTTGGTGCTCGCACACTATTTCGTAGTCTTCGCGATCTAGACACAGTGGTAAACAGACAATTGCAGCCACACCACCGTGAAATTCGTCCTGCACACTGTTTTGGGTGATGCCTCATGCCGGGTGGGGAGGCCAGGTCAAGCTGGTCCCGCGGAGCGGAGCGGAGGATGGGGGTCGTCCTTGATGTTATATATCTTGACATTCCCCCTCCACACTCAGCACGACGACGACACCTCAAGCTCAACTGGCCTTTGGCGCTCCTTTTGTCATCGATTGGCATTGACACCCACCATTACTTTTTCCATCTCCAATCAATTGTACCATCTATTTGAAGCCCCCATTCATAGAACCAGATGGATACCCAGTGAGGCGTGATCAGATAGCTAGCGGTCAATTGCCTTTTGCCTCACACCTCCCGACCCGAACCCTATCAACCCGAACTCTGTTGGCATCATTGGTGTTAGCTCCCCCCGTGCGATTTGATATAAACCGACCTCCCCCTCCGCGCAGTCGCGCCCACATTGGTTTCATTGGCATCACACTATATTACACATCTTAGACCCACCCGCCCCATCACTCCTACACTAGACAATATGTGCATCTTCTACGTTACTCGCTTCTCTTGTGGCCACTACCGCCCTGGTTACCGCCTCTGCAACCTTATCACGGCTGAAGAGGTTCAGTGGATCAAAGAGAACAACGACTTCTTGACAATCATCAACAACTGTCAAGATTTTAACGGCAAGCAGAGCATCAAGCCAAATCCTAACCCTTGCGGCGATCGATGCCAGATTGCCTATACAAAGGCTATGAGCAATGGCTGGAGATGTTGCGATTGCACTCTTCGCCGTACTGCTCAGGATCAAATGTGTGGCTGTGGGCATCACTTCTGTGGAATCGCATGCTATGCTCTGGGGCCGGACGAAAAGGCAATGATGTCTGATCCCTATGAGCAAAGTGTTACCCTACCAATGGAGATCCGGCCCGTGAAGCGATGGGGTTCCTTCACTGGGCAATCGACGGGATTCAGGTGGTCGATGAACTCCAGTGGCAGCGACAAGTCTTCTCGTTAGACTCAGCTTCAGCTTCAGCTTTCGGCGATGACGGCGACCGATTTCTACGATAGACAGCCTTTCTTTCATAAACGGCGTTTCTGTTTCGGCGGTAGTACCACATCTGATTTACATTTTTTTACTCTCCACGATACCGCCGCAATAACGATAATTCGAGTCGACGTGAGAACGATAATCATAATGAGTTCGAAGTTGCTCATCACCAACATGGGTACACCCACACCATATCGGTTAGACAAAAACGGCGCCCTTTATTTTCTCATATCATCGGTGTTGCACATTATCACATTATCTCATATGTTACCATCTTCAGCAGGCGTACTTCTTTTTTGCCGGGGTCAGGTGGCTGCATTCTCATGCGGCGAAAGAGGGGGCGTACAATGGTTGTTTGCTTGCTTGCTTATGGTTTTCTTTTTTCCCCATTTCACCAGTGCATTTCCTCTTTTGTCTTGATTTGATAGTCGATTTGCATGCCTGCATTTCATGCAGGGTGATAGAATCCTTTCGTTTGCTTTTCCGCCTGCCACTCTTCATGTTGCATTACAGGTGTCAAGCACGGATGACTAGGGTATGTCTCCCGTCTCGCCATTAGCTTTGCTTTTTCTTTTGTTTGTTGCTAGTACTTTCCCTCACATGGGGAGGTAATATGTGGGGGCCCTCAGTGATGGGTGGGAAGATACGTATCAAGGGAATGTATTGTTCATTAGTGGGTGGAGGGGAGGGCATATATTGTTGGATATACTGAAATTGAGGCAAAATATCGGATGGTATATGGAGTAGGGCTGATGTTTGGACTTGGTTTGATGTCTTCCGATTAGTTGCATGCATATGTAAACGGGTTCTTGTTTCTCTGTCGTCTAGCCATCACAACACGCTCCTAAATTAGCGGTGAAAAGTAAATTGTGATGTATATTCGGATATTATACCGTAGATATCAGTGAGTTATCTCTTTTCTTTTTTTTTTTTTTGGCGGGCGCTTCTTGCCGTTGCACTCGCCTTCATGCAATGGGACTCGATGCTCATGCCCGTGAGTTTGATTATCAACGATGCGACCAACTGCAACAGGAGTGGAACCCTGTACGTCAAGGGTAATGCCGTTTTGACTGCGCAGACCATTACCTACATGTAGAGTACAGAACACGGTAATACTTGTAGGTACTCTACATACATATGTAGAGTTACGGTAGGCAATAAGCAAGGATCAAGCCAGTGCCGTTTGATTCATGTGTAGCCTCCATGTGGGTAGATTACGAAATGGAATACCTGTGTGGCAATTGGTGGCGTTTGGAGATGCATAAGTGGATTATAAAATACATGTACATAGTACGCCTATCTCTGGGCATGGGTTTAGGGCATGGGTTATAGTAGTAAAAGTAGTTGTATTTGTGCGGGTCAACCTGCTGTGCATGCATGTGCATGTGCGAATGGGCTCCCAAAGTCGTTTTGTTTTGAAACATGAAATATGTCTTGAACTTTTTGAAACACCCCAAATATGTCATTGAGCAGGGCTGGCCTTATCGGCGACAGTTCTTTATGCATACATATTTGCGCATCTAGCTGGGTTTGAAGGTGCCTGCATAGAGTGTATGCGTATCCAAGAATGGTGATTTCGTGAGACAGATCAAAGCTTGTTCAATTTCAATTGAATTGGATTTGAATTTTCCAGAGGACTCTGGTTAGTCTGGCGGGTCGGATACCGGAGACTAGATATCAGAGTCTAGTCTAGTCTAGTCTACGAGAGGCCTCGACAAATGCCGCTGAATACATACTGGATAATTTGCGCTAATTTTTCCCAGGAACCCCGCGTGCCCGATCCAGTCACAATGTACGTAACGGAAATATAAAAATAAATTAAAAATTGCCCAACGTCCGCATCCCACGCTGTCTAATTAATCAAAGTACTGCGACCCTGGAGCACGAGATCGGGTTTTGTGGGTAAAATGTTCACATTTATCACATTTATGCCAGAGAAAGTTACTTCAGTATGACACTTGAGATATTGCCTTTGGTAGCCTGGCCGCTGTGTGCTGGTTTGACCCAGGATATATTGCAGGCACATGAGCATGGGCACCATATGCATGGCATTGATTTGTTTCCATACATACATCATCTCTTGTCCTATCTGCAGGCAACGGGTGAGTTGTTATGTACAGTCCCGTGACCTCAGTCCCGTGGCCAGCACTCCAGCTAGTCTATTCTGAGCATGTATCTACCGTAGTGCATACACTGCTCCAAACACCGATTCGAAAATCGCCACAAAATCACGAGGGAGTGGGTGGGAGGCAAGATGAATTTCCTCACAAAGACAATTACCAACCTTGAGTCGAGGCTGGATAGTGTCCTCCTCGGCGAGCAGGAGCAGCCAGCCCCAAAGAAAGCCGCAGGACCAGCGGCTGAGAGGAAGAGCACAGATCAAACCAGTGGCAAAGGTAACCCCTCCCCCTCCTTCCCTCTCCGGTCAACCGTAGCCTCGCACCCAGTCTCGGTCAACTGGGGGCATGAGCCACTGACAGTGAAGTCATGGTTTCAGCTGAAGTTGCACCTACAGCTACCCCCGATCGAACCGACTCGCCTGTATCATTAATATCCCGGGCAGCAACACCCAGTGGCGGAGGAAGCAAATTAACGCTTGCGGAGAGGCTTGCTGCGGCGACGGCTAGAACTGCCAGTCCAGGTTTGAGATCAGGAAGTCCGGCTTCAGCGGTGGAGAGTGCAAGAAGCAGTATAGACCAGACTAGAGGAAGTTTGGACGTTGCTAGGACTGGATCGGTAAGGCAGAAACATAAAAATAAAGATAGGGGTAGGGAAGAGGCGCTGATAAACGTGGATGGGGGGAGCAAACCGAAGGTTGAGAGCAAGGAAGATAACGGAAGGGGTGAGGAATCCGTGCGAAACCCCGGGGGGGCTGAGGCTGTCCAATCACTACCAGAACTCGCGCCCGCGTCCACGGAGCCGATACAATCACCGCCGGCAGCAACTTCAACTACTGAGGTAGAAGCCCCTCTTTTAGGACCTCTACAAGCACCAATAATTGCCTTGACCTCCCTATCTGAGCTCCCACTATCGACACCTTACCCCCCCCAAACGTTTACCTCCAACTCGACACCTATCACCAACCCCACTGACTACGAGGCCATTATCTTTCAGCTGAGGTCAGACCTAGTCGTCTGTGAAACTCGCCGGCAAGAAGAATCTCACATTGCATCAGAACGTATCGACGCCCTCGAATCTAAGCTCAAGATCTTAGCCCGGGAATCTACCGATGAATCAAAACGTCATACAACCGCACCTCCTGCCGGTGGGCTCGAGAAGAAACTTGCAGAGAAGGAGGAGAAAATAGCCCTCCTGCTGGAGGAAGGAGAAAGGTTAAGTAAACTGGAGCTTAAGAACCTTACAATAATCAAGAAGTTAAGGGCCAAGCTTGCAGAGGATGAGAAAGTAGGGGCCGGTGTGAAAACGAAGTTAGAAAAGGCGGAGAAGGAGGTAGCTGAGGGAAAGGAGAAGCTAAAGAAAGCACAAGAGACGGAAAAGAGGTTGAATGAGCAGATAAAAGCGAGCAATAAATTGGAGGGTGAGGTGGAAACGCTGAGAAAGGAGAAAAATGTCAAAGATGCATTGGTAGCGGATCTGAAGACGCAGCTGGCTGCGGCTAATGCTAAGGCCGATGATGCCAAAAGTCGAGCTCAGACCGAAGCTCTTGAAGCAGAGAGGAAAACCACAAGGGATTTGAGAGAGCAAGTAGGCAAGATTCAGTCAGAAGCCACTTTAATGGAAGCAAAACTTCGCCTTGAAATCGGCGACCTCAAAGCAAAAATCGAACGCGATTCGGAGAGAGCCAAGATGACAGAGGCAGAGCTTCGATCGGAAGCAGCTATCATGGAGACGAAAGTAGAGATTCTCCGAGCAAGGGCGGAGGAGGTGTCAAGTGGTGCGTCTGGAGATGCTCACTCGAAATTACTGAGGCAGGTGGAGACGCTTCAGACACAGTATGCCATTGCTAGTGAAAATTGGCAGGGTATTGAAGGAAGTTTGCTGGGTCGGGTGGCAGTGGTAGAGAGAGAAAGGGATGAGTTGGCAAAGGCCGAGGCGGAGGTAAGGCGGAAGGCGAGGGAGTTTGTAAGCCTACCCCTTACAAGATCCAGTGATGTAAACGCTGTACATTGTGGTGCTCACTGGTTGTACAGAATCACAAAGCCCACCGACTTGAGATGGACCTTGAGTCCGCGAACTCACGAATTAAGGACTGGGAGGAAGATATTGAGTCCTACCGCAAGCGGGAAGAAACCCTCAAAAAGCAGGTTACAGAGCTGGATGCCTCATTAACAAAGTCCCGGTCTACATTAGAGCATGCAAGGGAGGAGTTTTCACGTGAACTAACTCAGAAACTGGAAGATCAAAGGATGAAATGGGAGGAGCAATTAGCTTCTTCCTCGTTAATGCGTTCCCCCTCTCCACCGGTACAGAAGTTCTCACTACGGTCGGTTGGTCGATCACCAGGGGTGAGTGAGAAGGATGTATATATCAATCCTTTCTCTCCACCGCAGCGGAGGGATACTTCTGCTTCGGGGTCGTTTATGGAGCAAACCCCTGAGGGGCAGAGGTGTAAAGAAAGACCACCCTTCAGTACGTCGAACAGAGTCAACTCATCTACTTCCCTCAGCCTGCCTCAATTTGCCCAGAACTATGGCAACTCCTCACACACGTCCTTGGTAATTGGTGATGAAGACGAAGACTACTTTATCAACAACCAGCCCAACGATAACCCCATAGCTGGTAATAATCGCATCTATAGTGGTAACCCCGCCCAAGGGCCATTTCCTCATTCCCCTGCTTCACCCCTCGTGTCAAACTTCCGTAATGCCCCACACGCACAGGATATGGTATCTGTATCAACAGTGGCGGCTGGGCCGTCGGTTCAACTTGTTGAAAGAATGTCATCATCGATTCGCCGGCTCGAAACAGAAATGGCCGCTTCGAGAGACGAGCTTACCCGGACGCTGGCCCAGCGTGATGAAGCTCGTGCGGAAATTGTAGAGCTGATGCGTGAGGTTGGAGCAAAGAGGGAATTGGAAGCCAGAGTTGAAGCGTTAGAAAGAGAGAAACAGGCGTTGGATACCAGGTTCCAGGCGGCGCTGGAGACGTTGGGGGAGAAGATGGAGAGGGTGGATGAGTTGGAGGAGATGGTAGGGGAGTTGAAGAAGGTTTATCGGGAGTTGGTTGTTAGGAGCAGTGGATAGCAGAGAAGATTACGGGGATGTATTCTAAAGATCATTTCGTGTGGATGGTTCTTGGGAGTGTTGATTTGGTTGCTCTTGCGATAATATCAGAAGGTTCTGGGTTGGGTAGTTAGATTTCTGTTATTATTTTGCGCCGGTGTAAATAATTACCCTAGTTTACTAGGTAGGGAGTGTGGTGGAGAACATTCCTAACTGATAAGATGTACTTCAAAAGTAACGGTGGTTCCTCAGTGGGGGTACACATTACAGCAGAGCTGGTTCAAACATACGACTCAACTACAAGCCCTCCACACTTGAGATTGAGGGTAAGGTTTGGGTTCTGATGTTCAATTGATGTCCCAGGCCATACTGATACTTTGCATCTTGTAGCTCGATGCGACTAGGCTGATACTTCCGAATTCGGTAGTCACTGCCGTTTTTAGTATAGTGCGGCTCGAGACTTTATCGCTGCAACTATCAATTGTTTGTGGATCTTTAGTTCCAGGTGTAGAGTGTGAGTTGTCAATGCGCTTAATGAAATGATACAGGCTGACATCTAGAGCATATACGGGTAACCTAATAACTGCCCTTACACCATTGCAACAAGAATCTGGCAATGCCTGTAAGAATTACGAGGTTATGAGTGAAGTAAGATTGTGGGAGTATTGGCGTGATAGAAGAGCTTTCTTAGTTATGTGGACAGCTAGCTATTCCGCTCTTTTAACCTTATAAAAACAGTGAGTGCGAATCCAGTCGCTTATATGTTATCCCCAATGCCCAGTTTTGACCCTTTATGGGTACTTGATCAGTTTTGCCCCTTTTTTGACTTAGCTCTTTGCCTCACGTGCTGGCAGGGGCGTCTAGGGTAAATCTTTCAATGCCAACATAGCCTGTAAGAATTACAAGGCTATGAGGTGGAATCGTGGTAGTAACTCGGAGTTTCAACTCAAGTGTAAAGAAGAATATATTCGAGATGTCAAATTCTGCTCACTATAGTATACTGAATGCTATGGGAGAATTGCTCTCTGAACTGTGAAGATTAATAGAAAACTGAACTCTAAATACAGCCGTAAACCCTACGCTTATATACTTCGTCCGCTACCGATATATGCCCTGATTAGGTTACCCTACTCTTTTACTGATAAATGCTCGACTTCGGTTCTTTGCCAAGATCATCTCACGTGGTATATATGCAATTTTATGTGGAGGCGAGAGTATTTCCTACATAGCCCTATATGATGTCTTTTATGCTGACCTATGTACGTGAAATCTTATGGCAAGGCCTATAGTCTGGCTGCACTGCCCCTCGCACACAGAGCTGTCTCGTGTCGAAATACAGCTTGGTGGCAAAAAAACTCATACCCCACCAAGCAAAAACTCATACAAAAACTCATACAAGGGTATGAGTTTTTTTGCCACCAAGCTGTATATGGCTATATCAGAGTGGCAGCGGTACAGATATGTGGCCAATGAAGGAACACTTCACCTAGATCATATATATCTGGACGTTATGCGTTCTATAATTAAGAAGCTGTGATGAGCTCGGAAGAGCTTCATCACCTATCTATATACATGATTGAGTGCTGTGTTACGTCACTCAGGTATCATCACATCATCTCTCACATGCTGTGAGGTACCTAAGTATTAGTCTGATTGCACGACCCCCCGTAGTTAGCTTAGAAACTAAAGGCACCCTCAAGATGGCGCATGCCCTGCCAAGATCTGTCTTGAATCCGAGGCCCTCATGGATCCGCTCTGGCGGACTCTGTCGTGCGCTTTCCTCCAGCTCCATTCCGACGCGAGAGGAATACAAACCAACTGTGGCAGACCCGAGTACCCATACAATGGGGCACTCCTTGGAGAGATATTTACAAATGAAGGTTCACCCAGAAGCAGTCCACAACAAGAAGCTCTGGGCGGAGATACTTGTGCGAGGGCTCCATTCACGCTGGGGTCCTTCGAAGATATCTCAGCTTGAAAAGAGGGATAAGCCATTTAACTGGCAAAGGCCCACCGCTCGAATGGACGGCGATCCAGCCAAAATAGTCCTCCAGTGCTTTCCAGGAGTCAGCTATGTGAAGCACTATGCATCCATCGTTGCAACATATCTCAGCTTGAGAGGGAGAGATCCCGAGACGGTATCATATACTCTACCAACCATGGAGGAGTGTATATCTCCTCTATTTCACTCAAACCTACGAGAAATGGGGTCCGTGGATACGGTTGTCATGGGCTACGTGCATACATTGGATCAGTTCGTCCGACCAGATGGATGGCAACATGGGATGCATAGTAATGCCCCTCAAGACACGCTTTTTGGGTGGCAGATTGTGACAGTCCCAGCCAGTAATAGGAAATTGGCCCTTCTCGGGTGCAGAGTGAGCTTTTGGGGAGATATATCTGGTCACATTGTTAGACTTCTCAAGACTCTAAACAAAGCTCAAGAAGTAATATATGTGGGTAAACTGGGTAGCCTAGACCCAGCCCATATCCCAAACACACTTATCGCCACGGGGAGTTCAAGTTATTTGATAGGTGGAAAGACTATACAGTGGCAGAATGTATTACAGCCCTTTGTGGAAGACTCCCCGAGGGTTGTTTATGGTGAACATTACACACTCCCATCTGTACTGGATGAGACAAAAGTGTGGTTCGAGGAGAAGCGGGCAAAGTACACTTTTGTCGATCCAGAGATTGGCCATATGGCTTCCGCTGCTGTGGAGAATGGAATGAGATTTGGTTATCTACATGTTATTTCTGATAATCTGGCCCGGGAGTATGAATTTGATCTGTCGAATGAAAGAAAAAAAGGGGCATTGGATGCGCGAAAGGAGACGGTTCGGGAGATACAAAGGATATTGTTGAGATATTTTGGGAGTAGAGGAATAAAGCAAGCTGTGTAGGAGGGAATTACTCTCGGGCAAGAAGGGACATGAGAAGGGGTATCGGGTTTACATTTTCGCCTTTCCTTGGTATACCCCGCTGTATCCTTGGACCGGCTCGCTCATTCTATGATTAACAAACTGTGCCAGCCTTGCTCCCTGATGTAAAACAATTCCGTGGGGATTCAAAACGGTCAATAAAGCCCCCATTGCCCCGTGATATCCACTATCCATGACTCCCGCCGAAACCAAGGCACCTGACCGAAACAAGGTGCTCCTCACAAACATCTGCCCCATCTCGTCCAGTGGCATTTGAACCGTTTCGTTGAACTCTACAAGATATGAGTTCTGCTTTAGATGAACGGCCAAGCAGGTTGCCCCGTTTGGTAATTTTGTTTCAGTGAATGGGATGAGCGAGGTGTGGGCAGTTTTGCGGTACTGGTTGGAGAAGTCAATTGTGCCGGCAGAGGTCCATTCGAGGACATGTCGCAGAGTCAGGTCGACGCCACAGGGCTGGGATTGGAGAATGGGGGACTGCAGGTTTTGAATGATGCGGCGGGCGAGGAGGGATGCTCCGGGCACGATCATTTCTCTATGGAATAGTTCGTCAGTTTCAAATGCCATAACCAGGATATCGTGCCTGAAATTACGTCTTTTTGGTTTGGTAGACTCTGAACTTCAGGCAGGGTAGTATTGTGTGTGCGTGTGTGTAAAAAGTATACTTTACTTTGGCTTAATCAGATTCTGTAGGAGGCCTGACGGGCTGGCAGACGCCGTCTTTTTTTTTTGAATCTACAGATAGGGACCAAAAGTAATGGCCCACTCTGGAAAACTTGGCAAAGGCAGGATCTGGTGCAACGGCTATTAGGGGTGATTGCACAAGTGGCTGTAGAGAATTGAATTAAGAACCGATATCAAGATAAAAGAAATACTTGCATTTCAAAATAGGAAGTAGGAAAGCTCCTAAAGCAAATAAAAATCCCCTTGTGACTACCTATTGAAAAGCAGAAGCTTAATAGTGAAGTTAAGAAGCAGATAAATATAGTATATTTTGTTAATTTAATAAAAGTTCTTGAAATCCACTTGAAAGAAATATAAGTAGTAAGTAAAAGACTCTCAGGCTTACTTACCTAGTATTTAGCTACAGGTTAAGATTAGAGAGCAAGGGAGTAGTCTTCAGAGAGCCCATACTGCAAGCCATAGGTATAGGGTATTGGTTTGAATTTGGCAGGACGTGAGGGTAACCATGTTCAATTTAGAATGGTCTCACGGGATTTCCAAAAGTGGCTAGTATCTTGGCCACACTTTCCCACCCAAATTTCCTGGACCAGAGTGGAGATTTGTAAAAAAAATTAACTACATACAAATATACCTGGGTGAACCGGAATCTACTTCGAGGGCCAAAAATCCCGAAGTTGTTTTTTGACCCTTTTTTGTAGCTTTGATAGTGCTTTAGATCTTCCCGAGCCTGAAGAATTGTCTCAACCATATTGTGTATAGGGAAAGGAGGGTGCAGAAACCGAAAGACTCTAAAGAAATGTAGCGAGATCATCAAGCTAGGAATCCAAAATGGTGGGAATCTTTGGAGGTGTAAGTTTTGGGGCAGGCAGTGATAGGTCCGTAGATAGTATGTTGACCCCCAGTGAATTTCGGACTACTTGCTGAAACACTCCAGAGAATCTCTAGATGTTGTGGTTGTGGATATCTACAAAATTTGCTTTACCAGATCCAATGTTAAACCAGATGACAGGGGCCAGATTTTGGCCGTCAGGTATAGCAAGGTATAACTGTATATCGAACTGTGATTACCTGGTTGAAGATAGCCGAAGATAGCTTTAGCGCAGATAACCTTAAGAGCCTGGGAGCGAGATCAGTTCAACTCAGGGCAGCTATCTCAGTTTATATACCAAACTGTAGGGTGTCTGCGAACCACCTACACGATAGACGCCAAAGCTAGGGTCACACTCCCTGAGGTGCGTTGAATAACTAACTCATCATAAGTGAATAAGACAGATGCGATATATATTACCAAAGCCATCTACTGTAAAATGCTCTAATATATCCAGAGATATGCTGCAAGACGCCAAAAACGAAAGCGAGCAACAACCACAAACCCAGAAAAACATAACGTCGTTACCTATATATACAACTCCCGAATACCACCTTCAATACCATTAATAGAGCCTGGCGTATCAGTAGCCCTAGTCTTTGAATCGGCTTTAGACCCACCAGCGCCCTTGTTCCGTTTCCGTTCTGCAGCTTCGGATTTTTGCCGTTCTTTGCGCTCACGGGCAGTCTCTCGCTTAGGTTTGCCTTTTGATACTGCCTGGGGGGTTGTAGGCTTCGAGGGGGTCGTGCTGTCTGTAGTAGAGGTGGTGGAAGCTTTCGCCTTCTTCTGGGGATAACTCTTTGGTCCTTTCTGAGGGCCTTTCTTTAGTGGCGTAGTCGGTGGTGTAGGGGGTATATCCTCCACTGTAACGCTGACATTGCCTATTTTTGAGCCCTCCAGTTGTTCATTTGGCTTCCCTTCCCCACCCAACTCCCCACCCCCATCACCATCCCCTACTCCCATCTCGTTATCTAGCATCCTCCCCACAGCCTCATTAACATCCCCCTTACACTCCTCCAGCGCCTTCGCGACCTCTTCCTCTGTAGCCAAATATGGCAAGCTCTTCATCACCGTACTCACCATCCATGGAAGCGCATACTTCCCACCCCCATTCTTCTTCTCCTGCTTGCCCGCCGCCGCCGCCGCCACCGCCTCACGGCCTACAGGCTTCACCTCCGGCAACCCCGTATGTGGACCGCCAATATTCCTAATCGAGCTATAATGCTCCCACGTATGATATGCAATATGCACCATCTTCCCCTCCCCATCCGCCCCCGCCCCCTCCCAACCCTCCCCACCATCCCCACTAACCACATACGCAAACTCCCTCTGATAGATCTTCACATGCACTCCAAACTCCCTCGCAAACGCACAAATCTCGATATTATCCCCATAAACCCCCTGCTGACTCATTCTCTTGACATGCTGCTCGAACGCAGCGTCTATTGCCGACTCACTTGGGGGTACGAATTCGCTTTTTGAGTTCCCCTTGGACTGTTTTTTGCGCGCGGGGGGCACAGAGAGAAAGAGCTTGAAGTAGGTGGAATGCTTGCGCATGTGCGACACTATGCGGGCGCGGAGCTCGCGGTGGGAGTTCTCGTGGCCATAGAGTTGGTCACTGAAGGCGTGGAAGAGGCAGTCACCATCGCCGGAGATGGGGGAGGCGTAGAGGCCGTGGGAGCGGAGGAGGGGGAATTCGTCCGCGTAGTCATCTTGCACCATTGGAGCGATGTATTTGGGTTCGAACTTACCAACACGTGACGAAGACCCATCCGACTTCAGGGTAATGTAGTGATTGTGCTGGTGTCACCCAGCTGGACAGGTGCTAACAACTCTGGCCTCCTCCAGATCCACAAGCGAATTTACACCTAAGGGCTTGTGCACATATGCATACACATGACTGGTATATAGCTCTTGGGATAACACATTTATGGAAAGCCTGAGAGTGAAACGTGGACGCATCCTCTACCATATATTTACGATATCTAACCTCAATTATGGCAGTCATAGCCTCGCCTTTACCACTGGCTTAAACCCCATCTCTGCCAGCGACTCCTCAACCAAGCTTGCGGCATTCTCTGCCATTCCGTAACTTGCCTGATACCCAAATCCCCCCGCCCCATAATTATGCACGACCCTAACCTCCCCCACACCCTCCCACCCTCCCCAAACCTTGTTCTCCCTCTCCACCCTTGGCCCACCCACCCTCAGCGGCCTCAGCCCCACACAGTGCCTCACCACATCCAATCCTTCAATTCCCTGTCCCGGCTCTATCAATTCCGGACAATACGTTATTGCCCTCTTCATAATCCTCACCGCCTGATCTGGGTCCGGCTGACTTTCCCAACTACCCTTCTGGTAGCTACCCCCCAACACCGTCCCCCCTCCTGCAGCGCGGGTCATGATGTACATGCATTCATCGTCGTAGGGAGAGTCTACCCCGGAACTGGTGTACATGGCTGGAGCTTTGTTACGGACAATGACGATTTGCCCTCGCACGGGGTAGACTTTGGAGTCTTGGACACCGCCGAGTTTTGATGCGAGGAGGCCTGTGCAGTTTACAATTACATCGGCGCGGGGGGTGAGGTGGTGGAGGGAAAGGGCGTCGAGGATGTGGGTGAGGACAGCGCGTTTGAGGACGACCCCGTGGGCGAGGCACTGGGAGGCGAGGTACGGAAGGTAGATGGCTGTGTTGATACAGAGGGATTTCCAGTGGATACCGGAGTCAACGCCAGGGGGAAGCTCAGAAGGGGAGAGTGGGCGGAACTGGAGGGGTTAGTTGGGAGGCAAGTGGTGGGAAGGGGTATGCTGGGGGTACCTCAGGGACGACCTCCTTGAACCAGGGGTCCTGTGTGAGAAGTTCACCGAACCAGCTTGCTGTGACCTTCTCAGCATCGGCTCTCCTGTTGTAGATTATCGCATCTGTATTGTGAGGTAGGTGTAAGTGCTCAATACGAGATTGCATTTGAGTTGGGACCTGGCGGCGTTACCCTGAGCATGAATACCCGCCTCAGGAACGCTCTCCACAAGCCGCCAGAGCTCTTTGAACGTTACGCGGTCCCATTCTGCTGCCAGTGTATTTCGTGCAGACACCCTGGATATTCATATTAGCCCCTCTGAGGATTAAGGCACTGGGTGTCTGACTGGGGAACGCACGGCATCCAGTTTGCACCTGCCCACGGGGAGGTGTATTCGATGTCATAGTCACCGGGCATATGCTTTGCTGCCACGGTGATTTTATGGCTGGTTGTGCGGGCGAGTATGAGCGCTGTGGTGAGACCGGCCACACCAGCGCTGAGAGGAAGGGGTGGTTAGCAGATTGCGATTGAATGTTACACTTCTGCATGGCAAGTGCTCTTACCCGACTATGACGATGTTTGCCGAAGCCATAGCGAGGGGTGTCTATGAGCAGAAGTGGAGCCCTTCTGTTTATGATCTTGTTTAATATAAATGTACTAAGTAAGTACGCGGCCTCTGTACGGCGCACGGACACAACAACCTATGGTGCTAAAGTAGAGTTGCTAGCTACCGAAAGGCACGCACCTAGGTGTCCGAGTACTGAACACCTGGAGTAGTGGAGCATTGGGGCAGCTGGGTGGTCCCTTACTTCAGGGTGGGAACTTGAGTCCGTGATGTGGCGAAACGAGGGTACCAAACACTGCTGTGAATGAATGCCAATGCTATTGCCATTGCCCCTTACCAACTGGACTTTAACATGAGCAAAAAGAACCAAACTCCTAGTATAACACATCTGCTGGCAATGTCGACTTTGGCTGACGGGAAACCCAAAGGGAAACGAGAAACATTCACTATATCGTAATCCCCTCACCCATTGCTGCTCTCCTTATCCAATCCACAACCTGTAGCAGTCAGCTCCCCTGCTTTCCCACCCAGAATACGCAGCAAACTCACCTTCCTATCCGGTGCCAACTGTATCGCCAACTCTCCATCATTCGTCTTCTTACCTGCATCTGCCCCTGCCTTCAGCAACTCAAATGCTGCATCCCCATGCCCCTCCGCAATTGCATGATGTAATGCCGTCCATCCCTCCCTATCTGTCGCATTTACCGGGCTCTTATCCTCCAAAAGTAGCCTTATCATAGGCACACTACCCACCGAGGCTGCGCGATGTAGTGGGAGCTGCTGCATTCTTGAATCCTTTACTCTAGACGTAGCACCGTGTTGTAGGAGGTACCGAGCGGAGTGTAGGTGGGATTTTGATGCGCAAAAGTGCAAAGCTGTTTGCCCTGCATCATCTATTCCCATAAACGTCAGCTTTCCCTCCACCTCTTCAGTAAACTCGACCAGAATGCACTCACTCTTCGCCGTAACATCCGCCCCCCTCCCTACAAGCTTCTCCACTGACCCCTCCCCATCCATCACACTACAAGCACACATCAACGGCGTCCACCCCATCCCATCTCTAACATTGGGATCAAAGCCTCTCTGTTGTATTAACAAATCT
>Ga0307514_10002790_pt1 | contig 17547 bp, 7 predicted proteins | sample 16_EM_MG_FD_203088 | JGI IMG/M metagenome (GOLD analysis project Ga0307514, IMG submission 203088) | Populus trichocarpa ectomycorrhiza microbial communities from riparian zone in the Pacific Northwest, United States - 16_EM | ecosystem: Host-associated > Plants > Roots > Unclassified | place... | reverse complement strand
GCCTGCTCGAGGCCATACCTACGGCTGACTCGGCTTGGTCCTCGCTCCCCACGAATTGCTGCCCACCCCAACACCCATCCCGAGCGGGCTGGGGTTACAATGCGCAGATGGGGAGGTGTGGGCCTGCTCGTCATGTCCCGAAGCCGAAGCACGCCCACGCGGGCGATTTGGAATTTGGAACATTTGATATTCGCAACCGACTGCCTCGTATGGCTGGGAGAAGAGCGGAAGCTAATTGAAGCTTTTTATGATGTACCCACACACCTTGGAAAGAGTCGTGGAACCGAAAACCCAAAGTCTTGGCAGTCTAACCCGATTGTCGAATAATTTTTTTCCCAGAGTACTCGAGTACATGTTTAGGTACAGTCGGCAGCGGGCTTCTACTCTCCACGCCACTCCCACACCAAGCTGTCGATTCGCATCACACTGCACCGCAGAGTCATGGACTGCACATCGGGGGACATTCGTCTGGCGAACTCGCTGTTGTTTACACAGCTTTCTCCGGAGGTCCAGTGTATAGTCTCGGGAAAGGTCCGCACCGACACACAAACATACCTCTCGACACTCTCAGCATTAGCCATTGAGGCTTCATTGACGTCCCTAATACTCACATGCTACGAGCCCTTATTCCCTGAGCTTGTCGCACGATGGCCTTCCTTCGCTTCAACCGAGTCAATTGCGGGTGCTTTCGGCCGCATACTTTCGCTAGAACCATACCTTGTAGTCTTTGCACAAGAGGCCCTAAGGCTAGACTCGAAACCTTCCCTTCTAGAGCCGGTATCACATTTATCGAATGATTCCACACAGGATGAGCTAGTATCTCTCCCTATGGAGGGAATGAGGGAGATACTGTTGGCACTATACAGACTCCTAAAGTTTCGAAGAGAGGCCTTCATGGAACTGGTGAAGCCACTCCACCTCTTTCCTCTGCTTCGACACCCGAACCGCGCCATACGCTACCTCGTTATCAAAATAATTTCCATTTATATGAATGTAGGGGATTTGCAAGAGCAAGAGATGATATCAAAGTACCTGGGGGAGGATGCAGTGTTAGGAATTTACGAAGGCAGGATCGTCGATTACGGATTTCTAGTGTGCGTGATCCATTATTCTCGTTCAATAGCATAATTTTTGACAGTTTAAGTCCAGGTTACTCGAAAACAAACGTCTTTTAGAGCTACAGACAGAATTGGAGGATACTCGTCGGAGTAGAAGTGACACACTCACTCCAGCATCTCGAGTAATACCTGAGAGCGAATTCTCTGCCTCCATTGCAAATTTATGCGGAGTTCTTACCCCTCGCCTGAGAGGTACTTTTTTCCTAAACCATTAACATTCTGTATTCAGTCTGACAAAAGTTCACAGGACCATCGCTAAAGCCTTCCAATGCGATACTCACACCCTCAACTCGGGTTAATCTACATAATATTGCCCTAGCCCTTCGCTCACCGCAGCCACTTCTCATCACCGGCCCTACTGGCTGTGGCAAAAGCTTCTTAATTCATGAAATAGCACAGAACCTCAACGAACTGCCGACGATGGTATCAATCCATTTAGGGGACCAGACAGACGCAAAATTGCTTATCGGCGCATATACCTCCGGGGCTACTCTGGGAAGTTTCGAATGGAGACCTGGAGTGTTGACTACCGCTGTTCGAGAGGGTCGGTGGGTCCTCGTAGAGGACATTGATAAGGCACCTGCTGATGTCCTCAGTGTCCTTTTACCACTTATGGAACGTGGAGAGCTACATATCGCTAGCCGTGGAGAGAAGATAGCTGCTGCAAAGGGGTTCAGACTTGTTACCACGATGTGCATTGCTGAATCAACCACTAAGGCCCCTGCAGCCATAACAAATATCCTTGGTAGTCGGCTTTGGAATCGGGTTGATATCCAACCACAGTCCGAAGCGGAACTCCGTGCCATTATAGATTCAAAGTTCCCACTCCTCCAGGTTGTCTCTAGTGTGTTACTAGATGTCTACAATGCGATATATGCTTTATATAGAGAATCCCCCTCTTTCTCTGTTAGCAAAACTTCCTTGGGGAGACAAATATCACCCAGGGATCTGTTCAAGTGGTGCCAGCGTCTGAATGCACTTTTCATTTCCGCAGGTGTAAAAGAGGGCACCGAAACAATCTCGCAAAGCTTGTTTGACGAGACCTTTATGGAGGCTGTAGACTGCTTTGCTGCAAATCTACACATCGGGGTAGCTAAGGCTGTCGTGGTCAACCGGATAGCAGAAAGAATGCAAGTACCTTCTGAGAGAGTGGGCCTGTATCTTCATGGGCAAATACCAACCTTTCATGTCAACGACAAGTCACTTTTTGTTGGTCGAGCGAAGCTAGAAAAACGAGCAGGCACGGGACAGCGGGGCAAATCACGAAGGCCGTTCGCCAAAACAGGCCATGCATTAAGGTTACTGGAGCAGATAGGGGTTGCAGTTAGGTCTGCGGAGCCTGTGCTGCTTGTTGGTGAGACTGGCACCGGAAAAACAACGACAGTCCAACAACTAGCGGACATGCTTGGGTACAAACTGACTGTTATAAACCTGTCACAACAAACTGAAGGTAGTGACCTTCTTGGTGGTTATAAGCCTGTGGATGTTCGAGCACTTGCTGTGCCTCTGAAAGATTCTTTTGAAGTCCTATTTGAAAGAACATTTTCAGTGAAACGAAATGCACACTTTATAGAAATGCTTAACAAATGCTTCTCGAAGCAACAGTGGGCACGAGTGATCACGCTATGGAAAGAAGCCCTGAAAAAGGTGGAAGACTTTTTCAATACGCCCGTACCTCAGGAAGCACAGCCGAAGAAGAAGAGGCGGAAAGTAGACACAATGGATCGATCTGCACTTCAAGCTCAATGGACTCAATTTGCACACGATTTAGGTCTCCTAGAGGCACAGGCCACGCAGCTATGTAAAGCTTTTGCATTTTTGTTCATTGAAGGCTCTCTAGTCAAAGCTGCCCGCGCTGGAGATTGGGTCCTGCTTGACGAGATTAATCTTGCGGCTCCTGATACCCTTGAGAGCATCGCAGATTTGCTGAAAGAGGGAGGACAGGGGAGTATCCTGTTGTCCGAGAAAGGTGCAGTGGACAGGATTGTCGCCCATCCAAATTTCAGGATATTCGGTTGTATGAATCCAGCCACCGATGTCGGAAAGCGTGATTTGCCGCCTGGCTTGCGATCGCGGTTCACTGAGCTGTATGTATCAAGCCCTGATGAAGACCTCGGAAGTCTCATCTCTGTCGTCAATGAATATATCGGTCACCTCTGCCTGGCAGACGAGAAGGCACCAGCTGATATTTCACGGCTATACCTGGAAATCAAACAGCTAGCAGAAGCTCACCGATTAGTGGATGGAGCCGAGCAGAGACCTCATTTTAGCTTACGAACCCTGACACGAACGTTGTCATATGTGAACGATATCGCACAGGTTTATGGTCTGAGACGTTCATTATATGAAGGGTTTTGCATGAGTTTCCTTACACTGCTTGATCGGCCTAGTGGGGAGCTGTTGATAACCCTGCTGGAAGAACACTTGCTAGGCGGTGTACGCAATGTGAGGAGCTTGATTAACCAAATACCCAAAAGACCAGAAGTCAGCGGAGACTCCTATGTGCAATTTAAGCATTACTGGATGCATAGAGGAAGCAATGAACTGGAGGAACAGCCACATTATATAATTACTCCGTTTGTCGAGAGGAACATGTTAAACCTAGTTCGGGCAACGGCTACAAAACGCTTTCCAGTTCTCATTCAGGGCCCAACATCAAGTGGAAAAACCAGTATGATCGAGTACCTTGCCAAACGGACTGGCCATCAATGTATGCGGATAAACAACCATGAGCATACAGATCTACAGGAATATTTGGGTACATATGTTTCCGATAGTGATGGCAAGTTGAGGTTTCAAGAAGGCATATTGGTCGAGGCCTTGAGGAAGGGGCACTGGATTGTGCTTGACGAGCTTAACCTTGCGCCCACTGACGTTCTCGAGGCACTGAACAGGCTTCTAGATGACAACAGAGAACTGCTAATACCAGAAACCCAGGAGGTTGTTAGGCCACATAAAGATTTTATGCTCTTTGCAACACAAAACCCTCCCGGATTGTATGGTGGTAGGAAGGTACTGAGCAGAGCTTTCCGAAATCGCTTCCTTGAGTTACATTTTGGTGACATTCCTGAAAATGAGCTGGAAACTATCTTGAAGAAACGATGCCACATCGCTCCAAGCTATTGCACCAAGATAGTGACAGTATATAAGGGAAGTCAATTCTCTTAATATGCCTCTATAACCACTGCTAACCCCAGATTAGGAACTCTCTATGCTGAGACAGACAACTCGATTATTTGAACAAAAAAACAGCTTTGCAACTCTACGAGATCTATTCCGATGGGCCAACAGGGAAGCCGTCGGATACCAGAAACTTGCAGAGAACGGTTTTATGCTACTTGCCGAACGTGTTCGAAAAGCTGAAGATAAACTTGCCGTCAAGAAAGTAATCGAGAAGGTGATGAAGGTGAAAATCGACGATGAAGCACTTTACAGACCGGAAGTCATCCCAGAGTTTCAGATGTACAACGATATGGAAGGCCGGGATGGCATCGTCTGGACAAAGGCAATGCGGAGATTATTTGCATTGGTTGCTGAAGCCCTGAGAAACAACGAGCCCGTACTACTTGTCGGAGAAACTGGTTGTGGAAAAACCACGGTGTGCCAAATGTTGGCACAGGCCTTTGGGAAACAACTATTTATTGTCAACGCCCACCAGAACACAGAAACTGGTGATATTATTGGAGCTCAGCGTCCTATAAGAAACCGTGCGGCATATTCTACCCAACTGCACAAGGACTTGATGCAATTGTTTACAGAGCACGTCCCAATTTCTTCATTCATAGGGCAGCAGGAAATTCCCTTAAAAGATCTTGCTTCGGAATTTTCTGCTCTGGATCAGGATTCTCTGAGATGTGTCCCCGAGGCTCTCCTCGACCGTATACACCATAACCGAGTTCGTAGCAAAGCATTGTTCGAATGGGTTGATGGGAGCCTTGTCCAAGCAATGAAAGAGGCTCAATTCTTCCTCTTGGATGAAATTTCTCTCGCTGATGACTCGGTCCTGGAACGCCTAAACAGTGTTCTTGAGCCCCACAGGACACTCATATTGGCGGAGAAAGGTCCAGATGGCGCAAAAGTGGTGGCCGAGGATGGTTTTCAATTCTTTGCGACCATGAATCCCGGAGGTGATTATGGCAAGAAGGAGCTTTCCCCCGCTCTGAGGAATCGTTTTACCGAGATCTGGGTTCCTGCAATGTCCGACCTTGAGGATATCACGAAAATTGTCTCAGGGAAGCTAAATCCACTTGCGAAGAAACATGTATCCACAATAGTCGAATTTGCCCACTGGTTTTCTGAAACATACCGACCTTCTTCAGAATCATCAGTATCTATTCGAGATGTCCTTTCGTGGGTTAAATTTGTCAACCTGTATGACAAAATGGATGCAACTTTTGGCATCCTGAATGGGGCAGCATTGGTATTTCTCGACAGTTTGGGTGCGAACCCTTCCGGGCTTTTAACGAATTCATTCAACGATTTGAACGCAGAGAAGGTGAGATGCATTCAGCGTCTTTCAGAGTTGACTGGAAAGGACCTCGGCGCCCAAGCAAATGCCCTGATAACAGTTTCCGTGGATTCCACCCATCTCCGACTAGGTGATTTCAGTCTTCCCAAAACTTCTCGCCATGAAACCAGCATCTCGTTTAATCTACAAGCTCCTACCACTGCAATGAATGCAATGAGGGTAGTACGTGCCATGCAGTTAAGGAAGCCAATTTTATTGGAAGGAAGTCCCGGTGTCGGCAAAACTAGTCTTGTATCAACACTTGCATCAGCGTCCGGAAATCCACTAACCAGAATCAACTTATCAGAGCAAACTGACCTCATGGACCTGTTTGGTTCTGATGTGCCTGTGGATGGTGGACAGAGCGGGGAATTCATATGGAGGGATGCACCCTTCCTTCAAGCAATGCAGCGAGGACATTGGGTTCTGCTAGACGAGATGAATCTTGCGTCTCAATCTGTGCTCGAGGGATTAAATGCCTGTCTTGACCATCGTGGAGAAGCATATATTGCAGAGCTTGACCGCGTGTTTAGCTCCCACCCAGACTTCGTGGTCTTCGCTGCACAAAATCCGCACCACCAAGGAGGTGGGAGGAAGGGGCTTCCAGCGTCGTTTGTCAACCGTTTCACAGTGGTATATATCGATTCGCTCAATATTGTGGACCTGCAAATGATCGCAGCTCGCCTATATCCTACAATCCCTGACACGGAAATTATGAAACTTGTCAAATTCGTTGTCGAGCTGAATCACAATGTAAGTCACAAACAGGCTTTTGGGCACGCGGGTGGGCCGTGGGAATTCAATCTCCGTGATACCATGCGTTGGTTGAGTCTACTGTCATCGAAATCGGGGCTCACAACTGAGCGCCAAGCTGGGGAGTTCATTGGTGTTGTGGCCAAACAGCGATTCAGAACACCGCAAGACCAGGCTCAAGTAGACAAACTCTACAAAGAGGTATTCGGGAGTCTACCCAAATCACGGCGTCTTTTCCACCGCATCACCAAAGAATGGTTCCAAGTAGGCCATGCTTTGCTCCCACGCAATAAAACACCCCAGCTCAACTGCTCCGAGCGCTCTACCTTGCTAATCCAACAACTTCCCGTTGTGGAAACCGTAATGACTTGTGTCGAGCAGAATTGGCCCTGTATCCTTGTGGGCCCTACCGGCTCTGGAAAGTCCAGTATAATACGGCTATTAGCAAGTATATCGGGGCACAGGTTGGATGAGATGGCATTGGATACAAATGTCGACACCATTGATATTGTAGGTGGGTTTGAGCAAATTGACGTTTCTAGGAAAGTGTCTGTGTTTTTGCAGGGCGTCGAAAAACACACCAAACAACACATTCTTCTCCAGCTTCTTCATGGTAAGAGTCCAGCACCTGAGGGTATCCAGTTATTGGAGTTCTTCAAAATCCAGCATCTTAGTTTAACGCACCTGCGTCAACTTGAAATGAACCTTCAGGCAGTGATACACACTGATAAGAGTTTTGAGGATTTTCTTGGGCCCTTGCAAAATCTGATCAATGAATATGATCAACCTTCAACTGCTCGCTTTGAATGGGTTGATGGGATGTTGGTGCGCGCAGTTCAGGAAGGGCGCTGGCTAATCTTAGACAATGCCAACCTTTGCAGCGCTTCAGTGCTTGATCGACTGAATTCGCTGCTGGAAATTGGCGGATCACTAATCATAAATGAACACAGCGACGAAAATGGGGAGCCTAAGTTGATACACCCTCATCCTAACTTTAGATTATTTATCACGATGGATCCAAAACACGGCGAACTGTCAAGGGCGATGCGTAATAGGAGTATTGAAGTTTATGTGGAAGCTCACCCAACCATCGAGCCTGCTGCTGTCGCCGAAGACGAAAAGAGAATTAGTATTGCAGAGTATGCTGCTTCAACAGCTGCGGACTCGGCAATATCAACATTCCACATGTTTGACCCGCTTCGAAATCCGCAAGGTTTAGTTAGGTTTCTTGAAATATCAATCAATTATGTTCCAATGGAACACCAAAATCATATCCTTCGTTGGAGGTCCATGCTAGTTGAAGGTGCAACGGAGGACGCACAACAACTGGAAATACTGGATGTATACTTGGATCTCTTTTCACATACCCAACTAAGGAAGTTGGCATTGGATTTTCTTGCATGGTCATTGGAGAAGATGAATATGGGAGGGGCCGTATCGTTTAGCTCAGCACAGGTCAGTGACTGTGCAGCTCTAGGTGCTGGTAGTAGCTGTACTGATAAATTGTTAATGAATCAGTCACTTCATCCTCTCGTAAACTCATCTCTTTTGAGGTCTCCACAGTCGTATCCACCACAACTTAATCCGTACAATTTGGCTGCATTTTACGATATTGTATACAATATTGCCCGAATGGCTCAAGCTGCAGACAATATTGTTCGGCGATCGAATGTTACAAAGATGAGAGAGTTGACAGTTCTTGAAAGATCAGCACTGCAGAGGCACAACAGCAATATTGTAGGCAACATGGGCATGCAACTATTTGACTTTCTGTCTGCTACAATTCATGCAATTCAAAGCTGGAGCTTGGACTCCTCTATGGGCATAGACGAGGTAGGCACTAGATACCAACTTTTCTAGGAGTCTTCTGATGTTGAATAGGTTACCCTGAACTCTGTCAATGACCTGACCAACCTGTGGTGGGATGTTGTCCAGCTGAGCGACACCCCGACTTTCGATGAAAGCATTTTCTATGTTTACCTGGTGCTGTATAGGGAGTGGATTAGTAATAATCAATCGGTTCTCCCACCCCAGTTTCTGGAAATCATCAAATCCTCTCTGAAGGCATTCAAGACACAGCTACAATTGACCAGCGGTTTCTCTATGGAGGTCTTGTGGGAGCACTTGCGGCCATCAGTTCCCTCAACCACTGAGGGTTGGAGTTCATACAGGAAGCTCCATGCTCTTGCGGCACGCTTCGATGCAATTATTCCACAATTTGATGGTACGAAACTTGCCATCTTTGGCCCATTCGGCCAGCTGTTAACCTTAGCTGTGGTGTAGGCTCCCTAGAAGAGATGGTAGCTCTCCGTAGGTCACTGGCTCAGGCGTTAGCTATCAGCCTCCTGTCCAACTCGAGCCCCGATACACTCATCATTGTAAGTTACTAGGAACCAACCATCCAGAACTGCGACTGATTCCATCCAGGAGCTAAATAGCAGTATCAGCGGGGTCGAGGGAAGAAAAGAAATCGAGCGGACGAAGACTCGAGTATCATTTCTTGGTGCACATTTCAACCACTTGTTGAAGTGTCGAGACCTTCTCGCATCTATCTCACCTCAGATTCGTGTTCTTGATAACGATGTTGCAGTCAACGCTCATTTTGCAGGGCGCCCCACAGCCAGTCTTCTCTGGTACCAAGAAGGTAGCCTTCAGCTTAAATTTGCATTCCCTCCGATCCTACAGGATGTGTGGGCATACCCAAAGTCTGTTGAGATCAATGACCGGCCAGGACAGTTCATCAGTGGCAGTTATGGTCTCGACTTACTGAATACTCATGACAGTGTTGCCCAGGGTACAATTGAGCAACTGACCACCCTGCAGTCTGAGGTCAGTGCTTTAGGACGACAGCTAGTCACTCAAAACAAGGTTGTTTCACAAGACCATATATTGAGTTTTAAGGTGCTGCTACTATCTAACATCGAAGGGGTTGTTGATGCGCACAAAGCACTATATACCAATCAGCAATTCATCACTGTCAAAGGAAATCTCTTACGTCTCAAGTCTGCTCTACAAAGCAAGTCTATCGTCCCCACATTTTCAGGGATCAAAGAGTCACTGGCATCGACTGGAAATGAGCAAATCAATGCAGTCTTTGGTGTTGATCTTCTCCAGGCAATTGAATTGGTAACCAAGTCTGTAGCATCTGTGGGGGAAGCAGTTCAGAATACTGGTGCGGCATGGATATACTACGCACAAGGTTGCCTGAAACTGTATGTACCTAACTGTCCTCTTGACCCTGCTATGAAGTCGATTGTCAAGCGTGAGCGCTTCCTACGGAGGAAATCCGAGCTCAAGGATAAGATCGAGGCAAATCGGGAATTTGAACTCCGGTTCACAGGGCAGGATTCAAACCCAATGATTGAGCAGCTAAAGCGGAGATTGGAAAGCCTGGGCGAGGAGCCACCAAATTCACTGATCGCCCGGCCGACTGAGTCGCAGATGGATCATCTACAAGGCGACTTTACGATACTTCTGAAGACAGTTGTTGGGAAACCGCAGGATAGGGTTCTGACATCGATACTTCAACACACAGAGGGATATAAAGAAGAGGAACGGCTACTTCAAAAGAACCTGGAACAGATTATCGAGCGCCTGCAAAGCAACTACCCTTTATATAAAGACATTATTGATCCTCTGATTGGGTTTTTGTACTCTTTGAAGCTAGGGTTCTCTATGACAGCTATGGGTGTTGGCATGCATGATACATCCTTCGAACTCAGCAACTCGTTACTCACACCAACTGATATTCTCACCTGGGCATCGAGAAACCCGGAAATCTGCAACTCTGCACTGCATGACCAGCTCATTCATAGATTGTGGAGTCTAGCAACTCAAGCTCGGGTGGAAGGACCAATACAGTTGGAGAAAACTGCCATTGTTGCGATAAGTAACATTCTTCATACCCTCTACCGCAATTGGAAAATTACATCCATCAAGGAGCAGGAGGAAGCCCGTGTCAATGCATCTACCTATAGATATAGAGGTGCAGAGGAAGGCGGTGACGAAGCGGAGATCAAGGAGATGTTCCCAGACTATAGTGAAGAAGAGGAGACTAGCAAGGAAACAGGGGGGCAAGGGAAGTCAAGAAAACAAAACCACAGCGAGTTTGCAGTGGAATTGGCGAGATGCCACACTGCCATGCTGCTTCCCGGGGAGGAATTTGAGCTTAACCTCAAGCAACTTGTACTAAGAGGAGTCTCTCTCTGCGTGAAACTTCTAAAGGGAGGTACCACAAATAGTTATTTGTCTCCCTCGGAACTTGAACTTCTCCTGCCCGCACAAATACTTACCCTCAAAGACTCTGAGCAGTGGCTATTTGGCCACAAAGCCGCTGTCAAAAAATACAACTTTTATAGGGATGAGAATCTAGAACAGGCACAAAAGCTGGTGGTGATTATGGACAAACTTCGCGATAGAATCTCGCAACTTATCGAAACCTGGCCTGAGAACGTCACCCTCCAGGATGCCCTTGAGGCCTGCCGGCAAGTAATGAATCTCTCCAACACGACTCCAGTCGCAAAGTTTCTCATCCACATTGAAAAGCTTAACAATGTGTTGCATGAATGGCAAGGAGTTGCTAGCAAACAGTACTCCCTTGCGGAGCACTTCGACGCATTGACTCAATTGATAATTTCATGGAGGAGATTGGAATTGCAAGCATGGCCGAGTTTGTTTGATACTGAGGATGAAAGATGCAGATTCGAAGCAGACTCTTGGTGGTTTTTCCTTTATGAGAGTGTCATTGTGAATTCTTCGCAGCTCGTGGAGTCTGGGGAATCCTTGGATGCGCATATCAGCGACTTGATGACAATCCTAAACACTTTCGTTCAGGACTCAACTGTCGGTCAGTTCACAGCCCGGTTGCGCCTCCTCAGGGTTTTCCAGAAGCACCTCAGTCAGTTTCTTGATGGGCAACACCGCCTCTCGGGGGCTATCGAGAACTTGGTCTGTTATTACACAGAGTATACTGCTCTATTCACTGAGAGGATACTGGAAGCAAAGAAGAAGGCCGAGAATGAAGTCAACGAAGTCATCTTACTAGCAAGCTGGAAAGATACCAACATCGTTGCCCTCAGGGAAAGCGCACGCCGCTCACACTACAAGCTGTACAAGATTGTACACCGATACCGTGCATCTCTGGGAGAGTCTGTTCGACCTGCCCTGCACGACGGCATGCCGGAGAAAGCAGTGGAGGGCATTGAGTCTACACCTTCAACTATGATGGATGCCAATATTTCACCCCATTTCGATTCTGCTCAGATGATATGTGCCGACGCAGTTGATACCTGGAATGCCCGCCCCAAGCGTCTCCTCGACATTGCTGGAACAGTCAAGTTTATACAGCACATTTCCGCGCTTCACCAAAATCCCCCAGACGCTGCCGATATTCTTGATTCATTTGCATCCAATGCAGCACTATCAATTAAAGAATTTCAATCCCTCACTCCATCAGTATTGACAGATGGGAACAAAGATAACGTCAAACATCTCAAAAGTAGGAAGCGTGTTGCTTACACCGACGCACTTAAAGAATTACGCTTAATGGGTCTCAAATCCAATCTCAGCAGCGCCTTACTAGCAAAGCAGGAGTCACTAGAAAAGGTATTGGCTGGAACTCTGGCACTCGGTACGGGAGAGGTTGTTGACACCATCGCTGCAACAAAGTACTTCAACCGCACTCTCGAGGGACTGCCTCGTGTACGCAGGACAGCACAGGGCCATTCGGCGGATTTGTCTAGAACAGAGGTACTGAGGAGCATTGGATTTATTGAGCATCTTGCACATTTGGCGATTCAGCAGCGGAATGTGATTTCCAGGTCCTCGCTAGAGCTCACTGAGCTGAAGGATATACTAGAGGCTTATACTACTGTGGGGTCTTGCTTTGCGGACGGTAAGCAGGCCAGGTTACATGGGAAGGAGGTCACGGATGAAGTTCGATATAAGACTGTACGGAGGGTATTCAAGTGGTTACCGGGGATCTTTGACTACGTGCTAGATGTCCTGAAGGCGCATGTGGAGTTCCGTGGGGCTCAGATGGCAGACGAGGTTGGGAAGTTTACTGAGTGGAGGGAAGTTGCTTGGGATGTAGATAGGCAATTCTCTGCCCACAAACCACTCTACAAAGGGCTGTGGGACAGTTCTACAAAGCAGCTTATGGAGGTTGCAGTGTCTAGCATTGACCGATTTACACAGGGTTTGATGGCAGTGGAAGCGGAATACCAAGATATCAAGTACCTCACCACGCAGGTTCTCCCATGGCTGGCCATAGTAACCTCCATTGCCAATACAAGTGGCGCCGCATCAGACGGAACCACGACATTGAAGAGCCTAGATAAATCCCACCAAGATCTCTGTGACTCCATATTCGTCGCTCTCCAGCACCTGAACGCAGTTAATTCCACCTATCCCGCAGCAGAAGATGAGCAGGGCTGGCTCCTTAAGTACCAAATCGCGGCCATCTCCTCCATCAAGGCTCTTCGCATCGGAGACATTACTCGCAGAGTGCGGGAAAGCATGTCCCTCCTCGTCTCTCTCCAACCTTACACAGCGAAAACCTCACAGGTAGCTCGAGCTATGTTCGCAGTTTACTCCCCCATCATTGAGCAATACCAAATTACCTGTCACGAGGTAATATCCCGACTTGCCTCCCTCCACCGTGGGACATGCAAGATGACCTATATTCTCGGCACTGCTGTCACAACTATTGCATCCAAGGGGTTCTGCACACCACAAGAAAGGTCTGAGGGGAAGGACGATTCCGGTAAGGTTGAGTCAGGAACTGGACTGGGTGAGGGTGAGGGAATGGAAGATATCAGCAAGGACGTTGGCGCAGATGAAGACCTCAGCGAGGTTGGGCAAGAGAAGAACAAGGAAGAAGGTGATAAAGAGATTGAAGCTGAAAAAGATGCAGTTGACATTGACGAAGAAATAGAAGGCCAGATGGGGGATATGCAAGAGAGAGAAGATGGTGATGACGAAAATGAGGGCGATGAGAAAGGGGATGAGGAAAATGAAATAGACGAGGAAACTGGGGAGGTTGATGAGCTTGACCCTACTGCTGTTGATGAAAAGCTATGGGATGAAAAGGGGGGCGAGGATTCAAGAGAGCAGGAAGGCAATACGAAGGGAAATAAACCACAGGACAACTTGGAAGCAAAGAAGGAGAATGGGAAGCAGGGGAGGGAGCAGGAGGAAGGGGAGGGAAGAAACGGGGCAGAGGAAGAGGAAGAAGCACCGGCAGATGAACACGATGAAATAAAGGAGGATGATATGAGTGTGGTGGATCAGCATATCCCCGAAGTGGATACATTGGACTTACCGGAGGATATGAATCTTGACCAGTGTGAGAAGGATGAGATGAGAGAGGGCCAGGATGAAATGGATATGGATGATTTGTCGGATGTAGAGGGCACAGAGGAAAACGCGGAGGAGGGTGAGAGTAATAAGCAAGAGCCAGAGGAGTTCCCTGAAGCACAAGTGGATGGGGGTGAGGAGAAAAGTGATGAAAATAAGACGGCTGACGAGATGGGTATTGGTGAAGAGGAAGAGGGCGAAAGGGAGGGGGGTGAAGAAAGTACAGAAGAAGAGCCTTCCGAAGAACCCGAGCCCACCAGTGACCGCCTCCAAAATAAATCCGGTGAGGCCAAATCCGCCGAGGAAACTGTTCCCAGTGAAATTCAAGGCATCGAAGGTGGCTCGGAGCAGCAGCAGGCCAACGAAGTCTCCCCTACCCGCCAGGATACTGGAGAGCAGCATGAGGGGCAAGGGAGCGAAGGCCAAGGAAAGAGTGAGCATCAATCTGATGAACAGGCGGCAGGACAACAAGCTGCTCAGCAAAACCAGTCAAGGCAGGAGGATCAAGAGCAGCAAGAGGAGCAGCAGAGTGTAGAGAGGAGCTCGTTTAGAAAGGTTGGGGATATCCTAGAGAAGTGGTATAGGCAGCAGACAGAAATCATGGATGCGGAGAAGGAGAAGGAGCGGGAGCAGGTTGGTGGTATGGTACGTTAATATTACCCTGAACTTATCTCGTACCTTTAAACTTGGATTGCTGATAAGTCACTTTATGCAGGATCTGGATAATGCAGAATTCGAGCATCTCCCAGGCGAGGATGCCACAGCTGACACACAAGCAATGGGCTCCACGACCCAAGATCAAGCTCACTCCGTGGACGACTCCATGGCGATCGACGCACCCGATAAATTCCCACGGAACTTCGAGGAGGATCAGATAATGGAAGACCCTGATGAGCTGTCTGTAGAAGGCAACGGCAATGAGACAACCAAACACAGTGACGAGAATACCCTCGAGCGAGATGGCAATGACATACAAACCGGATATTCCGGCGCCATGATCGGCTCTCATGACTCTTCCCGCCAACAACAATCCCCAGACTCAGACCCCATGGCCCTCGACGACGACGGATTCGAAGACCTAACCCCCGAGCAGCTTGACGCACTACAAGCCACCGCACTCCGTCCCACTAGAGGTGCCCGCTCACACAATGAAGCCCGCGCCCTCTGGCAAAAATACGAAAACTCCACAAGAACCCTATCACAAGGCCTCACCGAGCAGCTCCGCCTAATCCTAGAGCCTACTCGTGCGACGAAAATGCGCGGGGACTTTCGAACCGGGAAACGGCTAAATATGAAACGAATCATTCCATATATTGCGTCCCAGTACAAGAAGGATAAGATTTGGATGAGGAGGACTAAGCCGAGTAAGAGGCAGTATCAAGTTATGATTGCGCTTGACGACTCGAAATCGATGGCGGAGACGGAGGGATGTGTGGAGTTGGCGTTTGAGACGGTGACCCTTGTTGCTAAGGCCATGGGGATGTTGGAGGTGGGGCAGATTGCGATTGTGAGGTTTGGAGAAGAGACGGAGGTTGTGCATCCGTTCAATAAACCATTTACGGCGGAGAGCGGGGTGAGGGTCATGGAGTCATTCAACTTCAACCAACAAAAGACCAACGTCCGCGCTTTATTGGAAACTTCCTTGGCCCTCTTTAATTCTTCTCGACTATCAACCCCCGCTACCTCTGGGGGTGAACTGTGGCAACTACAGCTTATCGTCTCAGACGGAGTCTGCGAAGACCATCATCTCCTACAAAGACTCGTGAGGAAGGCGATGGAGCAGAAGGTTATGGTGGTGTTTGTGGTCGTGGACGCACTCAGGGAGGGAAGTATTCTGGACATGAATAAGGTTAGGTTTGAGGGGGATAGGCTGGTTATGGAGAGGTATTTGGATACATTCCCCTTTGCGTATTATTTGGTGGTGAAGGATGTTAGAGATTTGCCGGGAGTGTTGGCGGGGGCGTTGAGGCAGTGGTTGCAGGAGGTGGTGGAGACGGGGAAGTAGGATGTGAGAGAGGCGCACAGCCTGTTTCATAGTATTTACTGTACACAATTTTTTTTTTTTTGGTTTGTTTTTTCTGCTTGCACTTGTCTTTTTTGCTACATCCTCAAAAAAGCTCAAAAGTTTGTGATGTTCTGATGTAGATATCCTCCAGTATTTTTTATTCGCATACTCTCGTGCTTTGGTCGAAATCGTCATATATAGTCTGAATACGATTAATGATTCCTTAAAGGTGAAAATAAAGAAGTGCCGACTAACAACTACCGAAAACGGTAATGTTAGTTGCCAGAACTGGTAACCTGGATTCATTATACAGGTATCACGGACGCCCCGGGTGTAGCCTGGCGCCGATCTTGCCCAAAAGCCCTGGCAAAACACGCAGCATATTCTATTACCCTGGCGTTACTCTTACAAATATCAGTAGATGGCACAAGAGCACTCGAATGATTTAATTATGCGCATGCCAGTGGGCTACTGGGAGTCTGGATGTGCAGTACACATTGTACGATTGGCCCTGCTATGAGCTCTATGAGCTTTTACATGCTCCAGGCTTTTGCATGGACTTTTGCATGCTCTCGACTGGTATTTGGCTGACATACTAGGTATTATATTAAGTGGTATAGTAGCTAGTATTGACTGGTACCTTCACTAGTCATTAAATAGCTGGCGCATGGACTGGAGAATTGACGGGCATATGGACTGGTAAGTTGACTAGAAGGTATTGACCATGGAATTGACGAGTATAGATGAGCATATAGGTAGACTGGTAAAGAGATTGGAATATTGACTGGCATATAGACTAGTTTATCGGCTGGTATATGGGCTGGCAAGTTGACTAGAATAATGACTAGGGAATTGACGAGTATAGATGAGCATATAGGCTGGTGAAGAGAATCAGCTGGCATATGGACTAGTGAACTGAGTGGCAAATTGACCGGAATATTAACTCGAATATGTATTCGCTGCAATAATCTCAGGTGGATTGACTAGTATATTAACTGGTACCGGCTAGCATATGGACTGGTTTACGGGCTAGTATATGGGCTGGCATATTGGGTGGCATATTGACTGGTAAGTGGACTAGTAACGGCTGGCATATGGACTGGTGAACTGACTGGCGAATTGACTGGCATGTTAACTGTATTAACTGGTATATAATGGCTGGCATATGGACTGGTAAATTGACTGGAATATTTGCCGGTGCATTGACTAGCATATTGGCTGGTAGCGGCTGGCATATGAGTGGCAAATTGACTGGAATATTAATAGGCGAACTTACTGGTGAATTGACTAGCAATTGGACTGGCAAGGTACTATAACATAGCCTTGATATATACAGTCAATTATTCAGTCAATATGCCTCTCAATCTGCCAGTCCATACTGCCATTAATTCTCCAGTCCATATGCTAGTTAATTTGCCCGTCAATTCACCGGTCAATATACTAGTCAATTTGCCAGCCATATGCCAGCCGTTACCAGCCAATATTCCAGTCGATATTCCAGTCGATATTCCAGTCGATATTGTAGTCAATATTGCAGTTAATATTTCAGTCAATATTCCAGTCAATATTCCGGTCCATATGCCAGTCAGTACCAGTTAATGTTCTAGTCAATTCGCCAGTTAATTTGCCTGTCAACCAGCCAATATTCTACAGTCCATATGCCAGTCAATTCACCCCTCAATATGCCAGCCAATACGTCACCCAATATGCCAGTCCATATACTAGCTGATACACCAGTCAATATTCCAGCCAGTCACAGTTAATATGCCAGCGTAGCGAAAAAATGGAACACAAGCCGTCAGGACTAA
>Ga0307514_10002789_pt1 | contig 17550 bp, 18 predicted proteins | sample 16_EM_MG_FD_203088 | JGI IMG/M metagenome (GOLD analysis project Ga0307514, IMG submission 203088) | Populus trichocarpa ectomycorrhiza microbial communities from riparian zone in the Pacific Northwest, United States - 16_EM | ecosystem: Host-associated > Plants > Roots > Unclassified | place... | reverse complement strand
GTATCATGATTAGGGTGGGAATTTGACTTGCAAGTGGCGTCATTTCACTAACACCGTTGTTCAGGACCAGAGCCTTTGGAAGAAATAGCTATTACAGAGCATTCTAATTACTGTGCTAGATAATGTATTTAGTCCTTGTTTGCAAATCGTTCTTCTACTTATTGACCATCCATCGCATATCTAATCTTACTGTTTATGTAGATCGTTAATCATCGCTAATCCTTCCGAGATTGCAGATTCGAGAATCGACGACGACATAGTCAACTTCAAACTCAGCGAAGCCTGTCGTCGTTGATGTGCATGAACACGTGGAATTTCTGGGGGGCTCGATTTCAAGACGCTTGCGTCGATTGCGATATCTATAAGCGCTTTGCCGAGTCTAGAAGGAAACCATAGATTATTGGAATAGAATGGTTGTGCGAGAGGCGTGGAAAGTTGGGTTCGAACACGAAAGATTATACAGTCAATCCATTGAACATCGTCAGCCAGAGACCCTCGTCACTCCAGCAGCCCTAATAAGCGAAATCATTAGATCCGTAGTTGTTCTTCTATAAACTGACTCTTACGGTAGGGTAGCAATTCTATCCAATCCTTCAATCCTTAGGACAAGAATCTGGGTTCCCTAAACAAAAGTATGAATGAAATGAAAAAAATTCGAACAAAGACGACATGCATACATCAGGAAGGCGATTAGTTGACTGGACGATGGCGTACTCGACATCTCCGTTGGCAGTCCAAAAGAACACTCTAGTGCCTGGCTGAAAATTATTTAGCAAAAGCTGTGAAGAAATAGAGAGGAAATAACCAACTGGAAACGCGTTCATAGCCGAAATATCTGTTTTGTAGGTGATTCCACTGGATTCTACATGGAGGCTTTATACGAATACGCTTGCAGGACGTGCACGAAGAGAAACCACAGATTCACAGATATGTCACACAACGAGACTAGTCGTTGTAGATTGAGTGTTTGAGATCTAAGACTACAAGGCAAAAAATTGCCGACGACAGATTACCTATTTCCTGCCATGTCGATGAGCAACACAATTCAAGCGTCTATGTTTCGATATTCCGATGAAAAGATAACGGGGTGCAGCTGCGTGAAGTCAAAATCATTTGAGAAGGGATCAGTGAAGAAGCAACATAAGATTAATGGGAGAGATCGTCACGTCAACTTCCGGCAAGGGGAAAGGCACGAGTCACAATTGCTACATGTAAACTAATGGACAGGCAGACCAACCCTGAAGTCATAAGTTTGTAGGGTGCGACGTCTTGGGGTGCATGGTAGCACCACGCCCAATGATCTAAGACAGACAATGAATAACTGCATTCAGCTCAGTTTCATGTCAGATTCAGCCTGATCGTCGGCGTTGGAACGAGAAGAAAATAGCAGGGCGATTGTCGAAGTGAGGACCGAGTTGCGATACTAGGGTCTTGCTGCGACGCGATTTATTTAGGTAATTTCAGTTAATTGTTTCGCCGACGGTGTATGCGTTTCAAGGGGCGACCATTTGACAAACGAAATACATGCTGCAGATGGTCGATCACTATATGAAATGACATTTGAGGTCGGCCCGGGAATCTTTCGCAGCATTGTCGAGGTCATACACAATTTTGCGACTCAGATGCCTTCCACTTCCAGTTCCAAGGGTAATGCTGCTCGCCACGACATGTCCGTTATACTTGTTACTGGTTCATATGATCACGAAATCCGTTTTTGGGAAGCATGGAGTGGAATCTGCTCCCGAACCATTGCTCGCGGAGAGTCAGGAGTAAGACGCACTGATTTCTGCCATACTGTACTTATTGAAGTGGCTGTATAGCAGGTCAACCGGTTGACAATTTCAAACGAGTGAGTTTTCAAGGATAATTGACTGCTCGTCTGCTGGACTAGCCTTAGTAAACGATATCTCGGCGCTGCTATTCACAAGAAAATACACATATACGACATCGGAAGTGCATCTTCTGACCCGGTTTGTCCATTGGCTTCGGTTCTATTGCCTGTGCTTAATGTTTTCAGGTCATCGTACTCGACAAACACACCAACAATGTAACATCAGTAGCTTTCAATAGTGAAGGCCAATGGTTGGCATCTGGTAGTGAAGACGGTACAATAAGAATATGGGACCTAAGGCGAGACTTGTTTTTCTTCGTCGTTCAAAAAATCTGATTTCGCTCCAGGAGTCCAAGCAACGTCGTCCCTCGAACATACGAAAACGGAGCCCCAGGTAACCTATGATAGCTTTCACCTTGTTTTTTCTGATATCCCGAAGTGAACGATGTCATCATACACCCCAACCAGGGGGAGTTACTTTCATGTGACCAGGGTGGAAGTATTAAGCAGTGGGAATTGAGTGAGAATCTTTGCTCCCATGAACTGGTGCGAGTCTATGCCTCCACCAAACTGCTGTGATTCTTGACCAGTACAGACTCCTGCAGGAGATGTACCTATACGATCTGTCACCCTAGCTTTTGATGGATCATGTCTAGTCGCTGGAAATAACAAGGCAAGTAGCCAAACTTCGAAGTTCTTTCCATCAGTTGACACCAATTTTTTAGGGCCAGTGTTACGTGTGGAAAGTGAACGATGAAAGTTCAAACCTCCCTCGATTCCAAGCAGTTACCAGATTCCTTGCCCACAACAAATATGTAACGCGTTGTCTTCTTAGCCCCGATACACGGTATGAGTCAAACATTGCTGACATGGGATTGATTTGTTCAGTTCTCCTTAGGTATCTGGCCACATGTTCAGCCGATACTACAGTCAAAATATGGTCGATCAGTCCAAGTTATGATTTCAAACAAGAAAAGATCCTTATTGGGCATCAACGGTGGGTTTGGGATTGCGCCTTCAGTGCGGATTCAGCCTACCTGGTAACAGGTAAGTATCTTTGCGACTTTCGTCTATATCTTTACCATCTCGCCCAATTAGCATCCTCCGACCATACTGCACGACTTTGGGAAATGTCATCCGGTGAGACAGTCAGACAGTACAATGGGCATCATAAAGGTAGGCATTTCTCAATCTGGTTTTATTATGCGACTGACGGGTGATCTCGGATGGTCAGCTGCTGTGTGTGTCGCCCTTCATGATGGGGCTAGTTAGCTAATCCAAATGGTTACGTACTTTCTGATAAGCGTACTGTACCTTTCACTCTGTTACATACCTACAAAATTTTAGCACTGGGGCTGTGGCCAGTTCGATGTAGTGACTTGTAGTGATCTAGTGTGATCATCGAGTATTTATAGAGTTCTGAAACTTTTTTTGCTGAAAATATGAGCCCGAGTCTCGACTTCCCAGCCGCCGCCTGCACCATGTGGATTGAGTAGACATCCGAAATCCCGATGACTACTATTCAGCTCTATTCAGTAGCTGCTGAATTGAATTGAATTGTTTCCTTGTCTCTTCCGAATCGTCGGCCAATGAGCTTTCGCTAATTCCTCACGATAAGGTATCGGCAACAACCGGCTTTGACCCAGTATTGGTTCCGGAGACTTTGATATGAGGTCGCCATTTATTTTTCTGCATCTTTCTCCCCACCTGATTACAGTTGCTTACTATCTGTCTTCTGTAGTCAATGACTAGCGCTTGCAATTCTTACAACCCTTCCCCAGAGAGCCTTCCGGTTGTTCCTGATGTTGCTTCTGTCGAAAATTTTACTGGTTTTCTTGCTGTAGAGCGTGATGGTTCCTCTTTCGACGCATCTCTGCCGGCTGACCAGGGTTTATATTCCAACGTATACGAGAAGGACTCTTGTGGTGTGGGCTTTATTTGCCACATTAAGGGTCAATCAACCCATAAAATTGTGTCCGATGCACGACAACTTCTGTGTGCAATGACCCATCGAGGAGCTACTGGTGCAGACAGCAGGGATGGTGATGGAGCAGGGGTAATGACGTCTATACCTCATCATTTCTTCAAGAAAGAGGCAGAAAGAGATCTCGGATGTGTTCTGCCCGATCCTGGAGAGTACGCCGTCGGCAATGTGTTCTTCAAAAATAACGATCCTGCCCAAGTCGAGAAGTCACAATCCGTTTTCACCAATATTGCGGACAATCTTGGCTTGCGTGTTCTTGGTTGGAGAGAAGTCCCTACCGATGGGACCATCTTGGGACCTGCAGCCAGCAGCAGAGAGCCCACGATTCTTCAACCCTTTGTCGTCTTACGGGACCACTATGGCGATGGCAATTTCTCTCAAGGTGGGCCATTTGACGCTACAGACTTTGAGCGTCAGCTGTATGTCTTAAGGAAGCACGCGACACATAGCATGTTAGTATTTTGGTTCTCTGCGTTTATAATGTGGATATGCTCATGTCTCGATCACTCAAAAGCACCCTCGCGAAAGGGTTTTACATATGTTCCCTTTCTTCCAAAAATATTGTCTACAAAGGACAGTTCTCTCCTCCGCAGGTGTACTATTATTACCACGATCTAAACCATGTCCTGTACACGTCCCACTTCACCTTGGTCCATTCACGCTTTTCGACCAACACATTCCCGAGTTGGGATCGCGCTCAGCCGTTGAGATTAGCGGCTCACAATGGTAAGCGAACCTTGGATAGACTAAATTAAGCTAAAGTGTAAATCAGGCGAGATCAATACTGTTCGCGGTAACAAGAATTGGATGCGTGCCAGAGAAGGTGTCCTGTCATCACAACATTTCGGTGATCAACTTGACCTCCTTTACCCCATTGTTGAGCATGGCGGTTCCGACTCTGCTGCCTTCGACAATGTGCTTGAACTTCTCGTCGTTAACGGGGCTGTCACGTTGCCTGAAGCGGTCATGATGATGATCCCCGAAGCTTGGCAAGGTGCCGAAAATATGGATCCTCAAAAGAAGGCGTTCTATACCTGGGCTGCTTGTGTCCAGGAACCTTGGGACGGTCCCGCACTTTTCACATTCAGCGACGGACGTTATTGTGGTGCCAACTTGGATCGAAATGGTCTTCGCCCTTGCCGTTTCGTGGTCACCAACGAGGATATCATGGTTTGTGCCTCTGAAGTAGGAGCAATCCATATCCCTCCAGAGAAGGTCATCCAAAAGGGTCGTTTGAAGCCGGGCAAGATGCTTCTCGTCGATACGTTGGAGGGTAGAATTGTCGACGACAAAGAACTGAAGCGAAACACCGCGTCTAAGATGGATTTTGCATCTTGGGTCGACGCGCATGTGCTTGAACTGCCCAATATTGTCAGACGTGTCAAGCGAAGCGGGATGACTTTGGAATGTCAACTGGATGACGCTTCACTGAGTACCGACCCGAAACTTCTGGCTTTCGGCTACACTGTGGAGCAGCTCAGCCTGCTTATGCTTCCCATGGTCGCAGATGGCAAAGAAGCACTGGGCTCCATGGGCAATGACACGCCTCTTGCCGCAATCGCCACACAACCTCGCAGCGTATACGACTACTTCCGGCAGCTCTTTGCCCAAGTCACCAATCCCCCTATCGACCCTATTCGAGAAAACATTGTCATGTCTTTGGCCGCGTATGTCGGTCCTGAGGGCAACTTATTGGAAGTCAAGCCATCACAATGCAATCGCATCCTTCTACCATCCCCTGTCCTTACCATCGAAGAAATGAATTCGATGAAGAGTCTCAAGATTGCGTATTCGACTTGGCCTTCTTGTACTATCGACATTACGTTTGCCAAGTCGGAAGGTCTTCCAGGGTATAAACGTTCGTTGGATCGAATCTGCAGCGAAGCCTCTCAGGCTATTGAAGATGGGGTCAAGGTCATCATTCTCAGTGATCGCACCACTGGACCTAACCGAGTTCCTTTGTCGGCGCTTGTTGCCTGCGGTGGTGTTCACCACCATCTCACCACTCAGAAGAAGAGAGCTAAGGTGGCGCTCATGATTGAAACAGGAGAGGCTCGTGAAGTGCACCACTTGTGTGTCCTTGTCGGTTATGGTGCTGATGCGATTTGTCCTTGGTTGGCTATAGAGGCTATTCACAAAGTGGATCGTGAAGGACTGTGAGTTTCTTCTGTGTCCAGATGTGTTTGACTTGAGAACTGAGTGATTTCCTTAGCGTGAAAGGGGACAAGACTGTCGATCAGTTGATGGACAACTACCGCAAGTCCCTTGACAGTGGTATCCTCAAGGTCATGTCGAAGATGGGAATCTCCACTCTGGCTTCATACAAGGGTGCACAAATATTTGAAATTCTTGGTCTACATAGTGAGGTCGTCGAACCCTGTTTCCTTGGCACGGCGAGTCGTGTTCAGGGCGCAACCTTTGACTTGCTCGCCTTAGATGCGTTTGAACTGCACGAACGAGGTTGGCCTAGCCGTGAAACCATTCTTCCTCCAGGTATGCCAGAATCTGGAGAGTATCACTGGCGAGATGGTGGAGAACCCCATATCAACGACCCATCTGGCATCGCGAGCTTGCAAGACGCTGTCAGGGAGAAGAATCAAGGTGCTTATGACGCCTATGCTCGTAACGCTAACGAGCAAGCCCAAAGCATTCACCTTCGCGGTCTTCTCGAGTTCCGATATGAAAATGCAACTCCGATTCCAATTGAACAAGTCGAGCCTTGGAACGAGATTGTCCGCCGATTCGTCACTGGTGCCATGTCATATGGCTCCATCTCTATGGAAGCACATACAGCTCTCGCTATTGCAATGAATCGTTTGGGCGGAAAATCTAACACTGGTGAAGGAGGAGAAGACGCGGAGCGTTCGCAGAAATTGTCTAATGGTGACTCCATGAGATCCGCTATTAAGCAGGTTGCCTCCGGTCGTTTTGGTGTGACATCCAATTACCTTGCGGATGCCGACGAGCTCCAAATAAAGATGGCACAAGGTGCAAAGCCTGGTGAAGGTGGCGAGTTGCCTGGTCACAAGGTATCGGCATCCATTGCTCGGACTCGGCATTCCACCGCTGGTGTTGGCCTCATCTCTCCTCCGCCGCACCATGACATCTACTCAATCGAAGATTTGAAACAACTAATCTACGATTTGAAATGCGCAAACCCTCGTTCGCGTGTTTCAGTCAAGCTTGTGTCAGAAGTCGGTGTTGGTATCGTTGCAAGTGGAGTTGCTAAAGCCAAAGCGGATCACGTCCTCATCTCTGGACACGACGGAGGCACAGGTGCTTCTCGTTGGACTGGTATCAAGTTTGCTGGTCTTCCCTGGGAGCTGGGGCTCGCCGAGACTCACCAAACCCTTGTTTTGAATGACTTACGCGGCCGTATCACTGTTCAGACCGATGGACAAGTCAGAACTGGTCGCGATATCGTGATTGCCTGCCTGTTAGGTGCTGAAGAGTGGGGTTTCGCCACCGCGCCTCTGATTGCTATGGGTTGCATCATGATGAGGAAGTGTCACCGTATGTGGTTGGTTTCTCAATCTTCTTGACTCAGACTAATTCCCTGTAGTAAATACGTGTCCTGTCGGCATCGCAACGCAGGACCCTCAACTTCGAGCCAAATTTGCTGGCCAGCCGGAGCAAGTAATCAACTTCTTCTACTATCTAGCAGAAGACCTTCGTGGCTACATGTCAAAGCTCGGTTTCCGTACAGTGAATGAGATGGTTGGACGAGCTGATATGTTGAAAATCAACGAAAAACTTCGAACGGCCAAGACGGCACACCTCGATCTTTCCGCAGTTTTGAAACCTGCATGGCAGATGCGCCCAGGAGCGGCCACATACCGCATCCTGCAGCAAGACCACAAGCTCTATATTCGTCTGGACAACAAATTCATTGATGAATCGGATCCCGCCCTCTTGAAGGGCCTTCCAGTCCATATCGAGTGCAATGTCACAAACACTGATCGTGCGCTTGGGACTTCTCTATCTTACAAAGTTTCTAAACTATATGGGGAGGAAGGTCTGCCCAAAGACACAATTCACATCCGTATGAAGGGGTCCGCTGGTCAATCTTGTGGCGCCTTCCTTGCCCCTGGGATAACTATCGAGCTGGAAGGCGATGCAAATGATTACGTTGGGAAGGGCCTTTCAGGCGGTCGTCTCATCCTCTATCCCCCAAAGCAAAGCACTTTCAAAGCAGAAGAAAACATCATCGCTGGCAATGTTTGCCTCTATGGTGCCACGTCTGGTGAGGCATTCATTCGTGGGATAGCTGCTGAACGATTTGCTGTCCGAAACTCTGGCGCCAACGCAGTCGTTGAGGGTTGTGGCGATCACGGATGCGAATACATGACAGGAGGCCGTGTTGTTGTTCTCGGAACTACTGGTCGTAACTTCGCTGCTGGCATGAGCGGCGGTATCGCCTACGTTCTGGACACCGCTCATACATTTTCGTCCAAGGTCAATATGGAAATGGTCGAACTTGGCCATGTGACAGACCCTCGCGAAGTTGCAACTTTACGTGGCCTAATTGAGGATCACCGTCATTATACAGCCTCGGAAGTTGCAAACCGTATTCTCCACGATTTCCACCATCTCGTTTCACTCTTTGTTCGCGTTATGCCGCTCGATTACAAACGAATTCTTGAAGAACAAGCTTCGCGCGAAAAAGAAGAGAAGTTGAGGCTTAGTGCGATTGACCTTATTCCTTCTCGAACAGCGAGCCAAGTTGACCTCGCTTCCGACGACATTCAGGAGGTGCTTCTTCCGAAAAATCATTTGGTTGTTCCTAAACCTCGACACGAACCATCTGTAGGGGACGTTGAGGATTCAGTTGTCGATGAGTCAACCTCGAAAGCCCGTCTCAACAAATTAGATAAAACTCGCGGATTCATGAAATATAAGCGTCTTAACGAAGCTTATCGTCCACCACGCAAGCGAGTGAAGGATTGGAAGGAGATCTCGACCCGCTTGGCGGAGAGCGAGCTCAAATACCAATCTGCTCGCTGCATGGATTGTGGTGTTCCCTTCTGCCAGTCTGATAGTGGTTGTCCTATATCGAATATCATTCCCAAGTGGAATGACCTCGTCTTCAAGGGTCAATGGCAAGACGCTTTGAATCGTTTATTGATGACCAACAACTTCCCGGAGTTCACCGGTCGTGTTTGCCCCGCGCCTTGCGAAGGTGCTTGTGTCCTTGGTATCAACGAACAGCCTGTTGGGATCAAAAGTATCGAGTGCGCAATCATTGATAAAGTATCCCTTATTTTCTGCAGTCCGTACAAAAAATTCTGATATCCAATTCTTCAGGGATTTGAGATGGGTTGGATGGCCCCTAATCCTCCAAAATTCCGAACTGGCAAGCGCATTGCTGTCGTCGGTTCAGGTCCTGCGGGATTGGCTTGCGCTGACCAATTGAACAAAGCCGGTCATTCAGTTACTGTCTACGACCGCAACGACAGGATGGGTGGGCTTTTAATGTACGGCATCCCGAAGTACGTTCAACTCTCACTGTTTTGCAATGAGATGTTTAAGTTTCGTTAGTATGAAGCTCGACAAAGAGATTGTGCAGCGTCGAGTGGATCTCATGGCCGAAGAGGGCATTGTAAGTCTGTTCATCTCAATTCTTTCTAATGCTAAAGTGCTGCCTTGATCAAGACATTCGTTCCAAAGGCTCACGTCGGGGTGGACGTGGATGCTGTCAAGTTGCGTGAGGACAATGATGCTGTTGTTATTTGTACTGGCGCGACATGGCCTCGCGACTTGAAAATACCGAACCGCAATGTTGACGGGATACACTTTGCAATGGAGTATCTCCAAGTAAGGATCATCAATTCTTGATGGAACTAATTTGATAGACTTTACTAGCTAAATACGAAATCGCTGTTGGATTCGGAGCACAAGGACGGCAATTATATCAGCGCCAAAGGAAAGGATGTCATCGTCATTGGAGGAGGAGATACGGGCACTGATTGTATCGGAACGGCCATGCGACATGGAGCCAAGAGTATTGTTAACTTTGAACTTCTGCCGAAGCCTCCAGTCTCACGTGGAAGGGACAATCCCTGGCCACAGTGGCCCAGGTAATATTTACTTACGAAGATGTACAACACATTCACTGACCATTTCCCAGAGTCTTCCGTGTCGATTATGGGCACACGGAGGTGGCTGCACATTTTGGGAGTGACCCACGAGAATATTCTATCTCAACGAAGGATTTTGTGGTCGACGAAGCCAACAACTTGACGGGCTTAAACACTGGTAAATTTTCTCGAATTCGTATTTCTATTCCTCCTCTCAATATCCCACTTTAGTTCGTATCGAATGGACGAAAGACCGTAGAGGTCGCTGGAAGATGGAAGAAGTCCCTGGATCCGGGAAATTCTTCCCCGGGCAGCTTGTTTTCCTTGCCCTTGGTTTCCTTGGTCCACAAAACGAAGTGCTTCAAGCCCTTGGTGTCAAACAAGATGCGCGGTCCAACATCCAAACCCCTCCGAAAAAATACTCGACAAACGTCGAAGGAGTCTTTGCAGCTGGCGATTGTCGTCGTGGTCAGTCCTTGATTGTGTGGGGCATCAAGTAAGTATCTTTCGACCTCCGAGTTCACTATGACTTAATGTTGCACTTAGTGAGGGCCGTGGTGCTGCGGCGGAGGTTGACCGTTACCTGACCGATGGTTCTACTAGATTACCTGCCGCTGGTGGTATTAAAACTCGAGTAAGTTGCTTTCCATTCTACATGCCACATATCTAACGACCTGTACAAGACATTTTTTCCGCCGCCCAGCAATACTCCCGTTGAAGTGAAGGCCTGAAGAAGATTTAATCTTCTGTGTGGGGCCGATTTGGGCATCTCGTGCTATATCTACTATCATGTCACCTATATCTAATCCTGGTATATTATTCTCTCTAAAACGGACAACCTGTTTATCCAAGCATGTCTGATTCTGGATCCAAAGCGAGTGGGTACAACCTGCTCGAGGGTTGAATACGAGCAATGATTGATTGTACACTTTCTTGAAATTTTGTGGACATATTGAGTACAATCGTTTAATGATATCGTGGCGTGTCAATGGGGCCTAATTCTCGCTCAATCCTGCACCATGTAATTACATTGATCTATAACAAGGAAAAGATGTTTTTCCGTTCTTGAACGTCTCTGCTCTTCCCTCGAATTGCCCAGATTCCCCAGTTCGTCTTGACCATCACCCGTGGGTCGAAGTCCGCCACCTCCCATTTTTCACTGCCAAAGTGATTAGGACCAGGTGTGACAACCCATTCAAATTCACCAGCTACTTCGGGTGCCGTGGAGAGCGAGCGAACGTCTCTTTCTACATCTGCTGGGGAGAACCCTGTAACAAAGATAGCACATTTGCTGGCCAACAACTGAGGAAGGACTGGTCCCCATTCCGTAGGTGATGCGATCTGCAGAAGTGGTTCACCGCTCTCAGCAAGTGAGTCTGGTGAAGGAAAACCAAACCCAGGAGAGAAGAAAAAGAAAAAGTCCGAGTATGGATCTAGGGTGTGCTGAAATTGGGCGTGGACGTGTGAATAGTTTGTTTGCATGCCGGTAATAGTTAGTTGGTGTGAATATGGCACCGTATAAGAAGGTACGCCATAGCGTTCCAGCGAAGAGCGCGTGCGTTTATGACGTTCTATCGGATTTGGTGTAGGGGGTTGATAAACGTTGGGCAGGTAGGTAGGGTTTCCTTCTTCACTTATCTCCTTTTTTGAAACTTCTCCAGAGGAATCCTCGGCTGAATTTCCCTGCAGCGGGGCTGCAGATTTAGAGGGCTTTGGAAGAGAGACTTGGGGTCCGATAAAGAAAAGATGGAAATTGGTTGAAGGGAACAGCATGCACAGCTGTTCCCAGACGTGAGGGGGAAGGGAAGATTCAGCTCGTGCGCCGAGGATAAAAATCCGGACTTGGGGTTTACCAACCGATGCCTCTTCCGTTTCTGGAGCCCCTGGAGGCACATGCAATGTACTCCGTAAAGCTACAAAGAAACAGGATTAATTCCGGTTATATATGGTGGTTCCAGCAGTTACCTGCTAGCGAACGGCTGCCTTCTGGGGTTACACGCTGGTTACTGAGGGTCAGTCCGCTGTGTTGATGAACGGCTCCAGCAATTGTGATGGGATATGTTAAAAGTTTGCTCGCATGCCTCCTGGAACGTTCACTATCCATGGAAGGAAATCCACGGGTGTACCAAAAAACATCCCAGTTGGCAAACGAAATCGCTTCTTCATAACCTTGGGGACCTTGGAACAGCTTTATCAATTCAACGTTCCAACAAGTCAAGAAGAACTTTACCCGGCATCTCAAATTCGCGCATCCGCCGTCCACTCCGTAGGTCATGTTCATCTTCATTTGCTTCTCGTAATCTGGCACAATACTTTTGATGTTCTGTGTCTTCTTTCCAATGTTCTTCCAAACAATGAGTGGGCCAGCCACAGTCTGGACACTCGAATTTAACCGCTTTAGGACGGGCTTTCGTGTGAGTATGAACATGATTGTGTGATGATGAGCATACGGGACAAGGGGCTAGTTGCTGAATGGCTTTTTCTCGAGCACGAATCGCCGGAAAGGGTGATTTTGAGAACGGGTGAAATAGATTGTCTTCATGAAGTGTCGGAATGGGCTCCTGAGGATTCTCAGGTTTTGTGCGATTAAACAAATGGAAAATTGGTCTGCATAGCACAGGTTGTCTAACAGCAGCTGCCCTTTGGTGTATGGACGAGCAACGGAGTAGACGGAGGGACATGGGTTTGCCTGTCAAATTATGGGATGTCCAAATCCAGTCCGTTGTTGTTTATTGTTGTGCAGCACCTTCTCTCTTTCAATCATGTCCAGACAAGCCTCCGTTTCCAGGAAAACATCGGAGACAGAGATAGACGTCGATATAAACTTGGACTGTGCGCCCGGCTCAAATGTAACCCAAATAATCAATATATCAACTGGCATCGGCTTTCTCGATCATGTAACATGCCCCTGATTTGTCGGCGTTGGTCTCTCTAACATTATGCGCACTCCAGATGTACACTGCTCTCGCCAAACACAGCGGCATGTCGTTGACGATTAAATGTAAGGGCGACCTATGGATTGACGACCACCATACAGCAGATAAGCACTTATGGAACCATCCGTACTTCAACTAGGAGCCTAATTATAATCGTAAACACAGGATTCAGCCATTGCCCTGGGTACTGCATTCAAGCAAGCCCTTGGTGAAGTACGTGGTATCAGACGTTACGGCACAGGTTTCGCTCCCTTAGATGAAGTCAACTTTTTCAGACTACCTGCTGCCTTGCGTGTTTGCTTAATATTTGCTAGGCTTTGTCAAGGGCCGTTATTGACATATGTTCCCGACCATACTGTGTGACCGAACTGGGTCTTCGAAGGGAGAAAATTGGGGACCTATCCACTGAAATGATTCCCCATATTTTTTACTCTTTCGCCATAGCTTCTGGTGTTACATTGCACGTCGATGTCCTGAGAGGTGAAAACGATCACCACCGGTAAGCGAGATGAATTCAGTCTAAAAGCTTCTAAAGGCTGGTGGCATGCAGGGCTGAGTCCGCCTTCAAAGCATTGGCTCTCGCCATCAGACAAGCAATCGAAAAAACGGGGTCAGAGGACGTTCCTAGCACGAAAGGGGTCTTATAGTAATATTTGTTCAGCAATATGGAAGCTAAGGATATTACAACCGTCAGCCCCAGAATATACACCTTTTGTCTAATGGAGGATTTAACTAAGATGAACACAATTAATGCTATGAACACAATCATGAGAAGGAATTGCTTTACCTTCGCCTTCTTCGAACAATTGAATGCAGCAGCAAATTCAGGAATATTGCTCACAGTCCCGTCAACTCGAAAGCGAGTAGGAGAATGGGGATCTGTGCGGATACGTTGAACCTACACGACGATGGCATTATGAACACGTTACATCATAGGCCCCCTTTTCATAGTACTTACTGCTGCGGCTGGCTTCATTGCCCTCGCCCATATCCTTGCAAACGAAATGAAAAACAACTGCTCTCTGCAAGAAACCCCGTGTTTTGAGGACACCAGCAGATTCATTTAATCGAGCCAAACTCACCGTGTAAAGTTCAATCCCGGGAGAAGGTACTCATTCCCAGAATCCTTTGACTCCTGGTACTGGGCCTTCCAAGCGCGGAAGGCTTGAATCAGTCCCGAATCTCCAATGTTCTCTCCCGAAGTGCTTTTCGTCAGGACAATGCCAGTATGGGTGAGAATATAAGAACGAGAAACTACAGCACGCACAAATTTCCCTGAATATTTGAGTATTGTAAGTAGCATTCTATCTTAGGAATCGGCAATAACCCACGTTAACATGAATTTGCCCTCCCTTACCGTCGTCAATGCTGTAGGCTGGAAGAATGTAAAGTATGAATGGCTTCGTACGACTGTTGTAAAGAGAGCAGACCCACATGAGTATTGTTCCACAATACAATCTTGCTTGACTTTGAAGCCTTGACTTGTCTCATTTGTCCACCATTGCACGAGTTTGCCTTCTTGATTATAGAGTCGGCCTGCAGAATCAAAGGCGTGCTAAAGAGGGATCAGTTGTTGAAATGCATGCCCAATGAAACGTACCGTCAATTCATGAGCGGCCACTTGACCAAATGCCCCGTATGAGATGTAGCTAGGCCTAAAATCGGTGAGTTGGGTGCCGTGACCACGAAAAGTATGAAACAACCATTGCTTGGAGAAGAAGGGGGGTTGAAGGATGCCAGCGGGGAAGACAATCTTAAAGGAGGGAATGTTCAGGCATGATGTACGGAAAGATCAGATGTATCGCTGACCTCGTTCGAGGGTGGGTTAAAGTATGCATTGACAGTCGACGGATACATTTCCCATGACTCACGGTTACGCTGACGTCCAAGTTGTAGCCACTTTTTGAACTCTTCGCTTATCCTGAATCAAGTTATCGTAGTTTGCATTAACATAAGTTGACATAGACTTACCTGGAGCTCAAGATATTACCAAAAAAATCCTTTTGGTCGATTTTGACATTACTGTAATAACTGACAAGGGAACGAGGGTCATCTGTGTTCGGGGAGACCGGGTAACCAACTTTAATTCGGATAGCATCTGCCTGCACAAATTTCCAGCTTAAAATGGTTGGCAGAGTAAGAATTCCAGTCTTACCTTTTCGGCAGCAGCTTTCGAGGAAACTTCGTCCATCCAATCGATGTGCTTTATCGACTGTTTGAAGGCTTTCACAATATCTGTAGAAAGAGAAAAGCGTGCATCAGCAAGTTGAAATGAAATTGGTTGCATAAACCCACCCGAAATAACCTTCATCGCCTTGTTCTTTGAGTTGCCCCCGAAGGTTTTCTGGACAAAATACCTCCCTGCTGCAAATCCAAGGCTACCTTCCACTTGCCCAACACAGTACTCTGCTCTATCCCCAAATGCCCCTTTCTTGACGCCAGTCAATGTCTCGAGCAAACTACGCCGAGCTTTCCATGCTTCGGTATTCACGCCAAGGTAAGGCGAAAGTGATAGAGCAGCTCGAATAACGAGATACGCCTCAACTACATCAGATGATGTCTCGTTTAAGATCACTGAAAGCGATTTGACAAATGGCGGATAGTTCAGAATTAGCCGATCTGGAAAAGACCGAGGTGTGAACGAAGAAAAGTAAGAGGGAAAATGGATTTGTTGAAGGGTGTCTGTGACATTGGAGAGAGGAACAGGGTTATAAGTCGCAATTGGATCCTGTTGCAAGACGTCTCTGCACGATTTAAATGTAAGATGTGTGGTGCACAGGAAAAAAGGCGTGGACCCACAAGTCAAGACTCGCATTGGCCAACTTAGACTCAAACTCAACGACTGCTTTTGCAACTTTGTGGGCTTCCAGTGTTTTGTTAACTGGTTTGTCCTTGTCAGGCTTATCATCCCCCCACGGAGGCCAAGGCCAAGGAGGCCAAGTAGTCGCATCTGTGTTGTCGGCCAAGACGACATGTCTTCGCTTGAAATCTTCTGCTTCTTCTACAAGTGCAACTAGCAGCCGCTCTATGACTTGTCTATACACATCCACAATCTGTTCTTCCTGGTAATACTCCTAGAAAAAAATATAAGACTTTGCGTGGTGGCATTAACGATAGATTAACCTTAGAAGGTAGACCGAAGCTTGGTTGATTAAACCACAGTACCATGTGATTGGGATCTACACCAACATCGCCTTCAATATCGAAGTCGAACAACGCACCAATGCCTGTGGTAAAGCGTAAGTAGTGAAAACATTTAGTCTACAATATGGACAAACCTCTCGAGTGAAGGAACGCAACTGCCGCCGTCAATCCATTTCTCTTCTTTTCGTCTGACTTCCCTTTGCCGGAGATAACTGTACTGTTGCCCCTGTATAACTTCCGAACGGTGCTGACGAAATGCAGCAGAGGTGCTGAACCGATCTCATCCAACCTCTTTTCATCCAGACATGAAGTGTAGAAGTCGCGTAATTTAGTCAAAAGTTCAGTATCAGCATCAGCAGAACCCTTAGTCGAGTTCGATTCCAAAAGTTTCTGGATGACTTGTTTGTTCTGCTGAGCAAGGAGTTCAAAATTTCCGAAACTGCTCTTGTCGGCAGGCAATGGGTGCTTGTCAAGCCATCCAGCATCTGAATCATGGATTATATGCAACGTCTGGTAGTCAAAAGAATAACCTACTGGAAAAATCGTAAAAATTCTCGCAAGGATCTTGAGTAGGGTCAAGAGTCTCCAGAATTGAAGCCGATAGAACGATGCATGATGGTTCTAGGCAGGTTTTCTTCATACTAAAGTGAGCCAAAGACACGCCGAACAAAGTATCATAAATTTACCTCTGGTGCCTCCGTTGGCACTGGAATTGGAGAAACAGTAATAGTTGTACTAGAAAAGGTTGTTGAAGTCGCAGTGGATATGGAGCTGGATATAATTGTCGTTGTCGCAGTACTGGTGGCAGTAGATGTAAACGTTTGGTTTGGCTTTCGACCTTCTCGTTCCAATTTCAAGCGATGTTGTGAACCAGCGAATAGCCCAACAAAGGTCTGGCATCACACGTGTTGAAATAAGAGCAAAGGTTACAATGACAGAGCATACCGAAGTCGTTAGGAGCAGAACCAGCACAAGAACGAGAAGTATTTGGGTCAATGGCGTCAGCGGCTCTTGAGCTACAGCACCGACGCGCTCCGCAAAAGTAGGCGAAGTCGAACTGTTTCCGTATTCCTCGTCTCCAGTATCACTCAAAAGTGGATCATGTTCTGCGGAAAGTTGAGAATCTGGAATTCGCAATATGCAGCGTCGAACTCGCCTTCGTCTGTAGACTGCCTCGCCTCCCTGTCCGTCATGGCTGACGGTCAAATAGTGGCCGTCAAGACAATATAAGACCTGCAGCTTTTGCCTTCAGTAAGAGGTGTGGAAGGAACGAGGGCGTGTTTCAAGTGATGTAATATGATTGGCTCTGAACGCGCTGCACTGTCAGTTTGATGGCATTGCCATCATTCTAAGTATGCACAAACACTTCATCTACTTATTGAAAGAGATCGCTAAAGCCTATCAACAATTCAACATCAATTACTATCCAAAAAATCCACCAAAAAACCTCGCGTTAGATGACACTGCAACAAAGAGCTGATTACAGCCGTTGGCGGAACTTAGGGCGCGGCTGATTTTTTCGTCCAAAATGGGCGAATTTTGATCAGCCGGTTGCAGAGCGAGCTGGCAAATTGTTTG
>Ga0307514_10002788_pt1 | contig 17559 bp, 19 predicted proteins | sample 16_EM_MG_FD_203088 | JGI IMG/M metagenome (GOLD analysis project Ga0307514, IMG submission 203088) | Populus trichocarpa ectomycorrhiza microbial communities from riparian zone in the Pacific Northwest, United States - 16_EM | ecosystem: Host-associated > Plants > Roots > Unclassified | place... | reverse complement strand
GCCACTGTTCACAACTCAAGATGAGTGGACGATTGTGAAGTATGTCATGGAAGTATTGAGGCCATTTCGATATTGGACCCTTTGGATGTCCAAGAGGCATACAGTCACATTGCATCACGTTATCACACTGTACAATGACATGTTTGATCACATGGATGGCGTGATGCAATCTTTGGCCAAGAAGAAAACTCAATGGAAAGAAGACTTGTTCTTCGCGGTGAAGTTAGCTCGACAGAAGCTGTCAAAATACTACGCCGAAGTGACTCCAACGACGGGCATGCTCCTAATGTCTGCACATATACTCTATCCTTTCGGCAAGTTGCGATTGTTTCGAAAGTGGGACAAGGGAATGGATATCAATCCTCAGGACGAGACATCCTATACTACCCAATACCAAGAGGCCTTTCTGAAGTATGTGGAGAATGAATACTGCGCCAAACATCGACGCGTGCCCGTCAATACACTCCAAAGCTTACTGAGCAGCAATCACATCTCCTCTGCAACGGCTTCACGATCCTGTCAATCATCCTTTGATCCATATGATTTTTCCAGCGATGATGAGGAATACCTAACGCCTAAAAATGTGGCTGAGACGACACCCACACGAAGCGATCATGCTGCGCACTTATTGACCGCCGCCAGGCTCTATGTCAATTCACCTCCTGAAGCACCAAAGAACTGGCGGCAAATCAATCCAAATCTCAATGATTACCACTCCGACCCAATGGAGTTTAGCAGTACATTTTGGATACCGGACATAACCGACTGGTGGTGTCAACAGGAGGAAACGCACTCAAAGTACGCCGATCTCTCCAATGTGGCGCGCGACATATTCTCTATCATACCACATGGTGTCGGAGTGGAGGCCAGTTTTTCCCTTGGCCGAGATGTTATTGGCTGGAGGCAGTCAAAAACCACAGGCGAGACCCATCGCGAAAAGGTCGGTGTATGGCAGTTTGCTCGAGCCAATAACGGGAATTTGGCAGGCACTGATCCAGAATTGGATAACGCAAACACAGAAAACGACTCGGAAATGAAGAAAGAGGCGGAGGAAACGAAACTGCACAGAACGGCCAAGGTTCACAACTTTTTGGAGATGTGGCAGGCCAGCCAAAACCTACGTGCTACACAGAAGAAATCTCGCAGTCAAAACAAGCAGATGACCGCCGTAGGATACATTTCTGACACGGAAGAGATCGTCAGAGCATCCTGGTCACTCTTTCAACATGATGGTGTGGCTGCATTCAAATTGTCAGAAATATCTCCTTTGCCACCACCTTTGTCTGCAAAGGACCTCCCTGGAGGACGAACTCAAATCTTAAATGTCCGCCGAATCCTGAGAATCAACCGTCAGACAGTCGAAAGTGACGAGGATAGCGCACCTGAAAGCATTTCGGACACTGAAGATTGGCTTAACTGGAATGGGGACTTAGATAATCCAAATGACAGCGAAGATTACTGCGCGGCGGACGTTGAATCAGATATGGAGTAAGACAATACCATCGAGGATCCGGAATCCCCAGAGCAGCGGGATGTGAGCGCCGCGCCAAATGTTCCCGGAATGATTCGGCCTACACGGAAGTCGAAGAGAGATGCTGAAAGGGTGTTGGTGACTGTCAATACAATTGAAACAAGAAGGAACAAGGGAGTGAAGAAAAAGTAGGACAGAATGTGTCAATGTTTCACCAGCTTCTTTATGTATCTTGACTGAGTGTTTTAGTTAGAGATATATTATGGGCGGATGGTGAGCAGAAGCTTGTGAATATCGGTTGATAAACAGATGTATAGCAGGCGCAATAAAGCTTTTGGCAAGACACATAAATTTTACCCCTGTGTGAGCGAACAGTGCAATAATATTACTGCGCTCGGCGTTACCACAGGGCCAAGTCTTAATCTGGCAGATAGACTTCCAATAAGTTCAAATCATAATGAAAACTACTTTCGATGGCAGCAAATGTTGAATGGACAATTCAGTAAAATGAGCGTCAACGTAGCGTCAACGATTTGTGGTCATGTAAGTACGGCAATTAAACAGTGCTTGGGTCGCTGTTAGGCATAACCGATGTATTGGCAGGTTGTATTGGTAAAAGAGACAGCAACACTGTCATCGCCCCATTCTGAAAATGAGCGTCAACGGAGCGTCAACGATTTGTGGTTATGTAAGTACGGTAATTAAACAGTGCGTTGGTCGCTGTTAGGCATAATCAATGTATTGGCAGCTTTTATTGGCAAAAGAGATAGCACTACAGTCATCGCCCCATTCTGAGAATGAGCGTCAACGGAGCGTCAACGATTTGTGGTCATGTAGGTATGGTAATTAAACAGTTCTTTGATCGCTGTTAGGCATAATCGATGTATTGGCAGCTTTTATTGGCAAAAGAGACAGCACCACGGTCATCGCCGCATTCTGAGAATGAGCGTCAACGGAGCGTCAACAGTTTAAGTTGTTGCATATTTGGTAATCAAGTCATCGCGCTAATCTTCGCGTTCATAACGGAATTATTGACCTCCATTATTGGCAAAAATACAATATACCAAAGGTAAAATACCGATTCCAAATTAATCTATATTGCAAGCTGCAAAGCATACAAAAACACATTATTGGTTGTTGAAAACGCCATTTTAATACGATACAATTAACAAACTCCAAAAACAAGAGCCTTATTTGAATCTATAGATGGACCCGCTGGGCGACCCGCTGACAACCTGCCCAATTCAGACGGGTTGGGAGTTTACCTTTGAACCGTACCCGAGTTGACGGTTCGGGTTTATTGACAACCCGGGCCGCCAATTTGGGAATGGTTCGGTTTGGATCCGGACCCGGACCTGAAGTGACGGGCCGGAACCGTTGCTAACACTACTTGCAAGGCTGTCAAACAACCTTTGCTCAAGTCAATATCCTGGTTTCGCGCCATGGCAAGCCCAAAACTAAGTTGTATACCACCATCATTCCAATACCTGTAACATCTGATGGGTCCATTGGTTTAAGGTATTCGAAATACTGAACCATCAGATTTGTCTTTTGGCACTCTTCAGACATTATTACATAGCCAGAGTGGTGGTGACTGATAGTTTGTATGGTAGCTCTAGTTTTGTGAATAGGCTGGGCTATATACAGATGCTCATTTCACCACAGTCAATTTGTACTTTGACACGTTGCATGTCATAATGTATAGTTGGTCCAAGGTAGATTTTGTGGACTCCGCAGCCGCAGCCAGTGCATTGCTGGTTTCCCTTTTATCTTTCCTTCACTTTCTTTGAACACCACGGCACTGGTGACCACTTGGCTTGGCTGCCTCTACTGGACGTATTGGAGTTGACTAAATTTTAATCACCTGGATCACGATTGTTGCCCTGATTTGAATAGTTGGAAGTGTTTTCTGCATGGTGAGAGATGAGTGATTGGAAGTCATATTTCTTATTGCCGTCATTCTGAGAATCACTGAACCTCCTGTGTGGTCTTGGGTATCTTCCTTGTTTCTTCGATGTTGCTAGAGCTGTAGGTGTACATAAATATTGATGTCGATGCACGTCACACAAATTGAACCAATGTAGTCCCATCTCTACTAACTCAAAATGATCTCTCCACACAGCCAGCCGTTGTCGGTATGGCAGACTCAGAACAAAGATCGCACCCTGGATTCTAGGATCTCTGACTACTGATCGTGCCCAAATGGCAGGTAGGAATGCTGTTTGACTCCATTGCACTATCATATTCATTTTCAGTTACTGGCCATATCGATTAGTCAAGGTCTGTAGATTTCATAATTCTCATCAGTGCCAGTGACGCGCCTTGTGCACCTATTGGTCTCTTCTCTCGTCTCCTCTGCCAGCATCATTCGGAATTGAATGATGAAACAGATATATCCGTGCTTGTAGTAATCAGCCTCTGTCATGGTATTTTGATAGCTCAAATAGCAATTGTTGACTGTATAATATAGTACATTAGTAAATAGATAAACTATCAAATGCTGTAAACAACACATATCCATTCACTGAAAAAGCGATAATGGTGTAAGGACACGTACACCAGCATTCGCCCTTGTAGGCATACATATGGGAAATATCAGTATACAGTGGCGATCTTAGACTCGAATGAAAGTTATTAGATATGTACACAAGTTTATCGCTTGTGCTAGAAGTCTTGTGGCGAGCCAGCCATATAGAATGACTGTTACCCCGCCCTGGGTCACTTCCCACTCTTACACCAGTATCACTTGAATGATAACCAATTTCCGCTGTATATTGTGTGCCCACCCAACTACCAGGACCACACCCTAATAAGATCGCACAAGGCTCTTCTTTTAAAGAAGTCTGCTGTAGTAGCAAATAAAACTTTCTATTCAAACACATTGTAAATTACATCAGGTGTGGCTTTGTAAACCCTGCTGCCCCTCCATATCTGCCAGCTCCATCTACCACCCCACCCCTTCTCTCTACACCACCACCAACCTCACATCATCATTGCTGATGGAACTCAACAGGACAATTCCTTTCATCATTAAGCCAGAGTGGCCGGTCACATTGGGCGCAAACCAAGCAGGTTGTTGGTGGAGATTTGGTTTCCGTTGCAGAACTGTTACTCTGCTTCCCGCAGCCATACCAACATCCCATTCACTTCCCTCCTCAAGATGGACTGGATGGTGCCCACATTCACAGCTTTGGTCTAGGGGTGAAGATGTAACCTCTTGAACATTTGTCTGACTAGATTTTGCCCTAGTTGACCTTAGAGTCTGTGTGGTGGAAATTGGCCCAGACAGAGTCAGGATCAGCATCCAGGAAAACTGAAACCGAAACACCATGTGTGACGGTGGTAGAACTCTGAGGTAAAGCATTGTTGATAAAAATGGGCATTTTGGACCATGGTATCATATGCCCAGAAGTGTATAGGACACCTTCGCGCAATGGAGGTGAGCTCAGTATCATCATAGTTGCGCATATGGTCTGCTATATCTACAGCATTCATATTGTGATTGCAGTCATCACTGCAGAGAGGAATTCGTATCACTTTCTTGTGCAAATCGCCAATGGTCTCTCATGCCTGTTTCGCATTGATGTTCTTCCTCCCTGCACACTTTCTTCGCCTCTCCTGCTGACTTTCCACATCACATACTGTACTGGGAATTGTAACTGGTACTTTATCATACCACAAACGTGCACCAACCAGCTAGCCAAGAAGGATGTAATTAACGGCGAGTAGTTTCAAGGTATGGTACTCATATTTCCAAACAGTTTGTTTTGGAATTTTGAGTTGTGGTGGAAAATCAGCTGATGAAGGATATGCTGTGTCACAGGCTCCCATATGCAAATCATAATGCAATCTTCCCAAAAACGAAACTGTAGTATAATGGTCATCCAGATACACGAACCAGTGCACAATACGAGGGAGCTTTCATCAGAGATGGTATACAATTTCTCCTGTTGCGGTGAAGACATCAGTTGAGCGAACAGGATCAGGATCTGCCTGGTTGTGATTGGATGGAAATCCCAGATGTAACCATCATCAGCAATGCAGTGAAACTTAAATTCTTGTTTCACTGGCTGGCTTGGCATCTTGAATGAGTCAGGGGACTGCCTCCCAGCTCTCATTATACATTCATACATGCAAATATGTGTTGAAGCCATGCAATATTGCTGTAATGTTTTTTAAAGTTGCTCCAAAATAACTTCCACCTTACTGTGCCATAGTCACTTTCCTGTTGGTGTTATCTTTAGGAGATCTGGGGAAAATAGATGGAAGCAGCAGTGAATCTCTTCAAATTGTGTTTCGCCCAAATACGAGCACACAGGGTGGGTAGGATTCATCCCATCATGCCTCCAGTTGTCCATTTCTGCGGGAGAACTGTGCACACCTTTGTACAATACATTCCCTAATCAAACCTCTAGTTCTGATCCATAGACCTCTTTCCACTTCCAACCACCCTCCAGCTGTTGTTCCCTGGCTTTTGCAGCAGCATATGGATTGGTGTTGGCTGCCATATCCTCCAGTAGTGATTTTGTCAAAAAGAGTCTGAAAATATCAACGTGTTCTACTAAATGCTGAAAACGGACTTTGAATGGCAGGGTGTTGTATGTAGTGTGTTGGTGATATGTTCGAACAATAGAATGACAGCTGGGAGGGTCCAGAACAATCGGAGGTGTAGGGAACAGCATTGGGCGTGTTGAAATACCGATTGCTAGAAGCCGTGTATTCTCAAATACAGGTACATTTGTGATCTTATACACAGCATTCAGTGTATGCCCTGTACCCATCCATGCGCACTGAGCTGGCATCTCCAGCTGACACTGGAACAACCATCATCTTAAAGGAAAGTCTGCATCACCCAAACTGAAGCCCAAAAGCCATACACCAGGGAGATTTGAACCATATATGCAACACTCGCCCCTCTCACTACGCTCTGTGGAACAACAGAGACAAACACCAAACCGACAAACAAACAAAGATGATGCGCAACTTATGATTCCCATAGTAGCCTCCGGAAACATCTGGTTGGGAATTGAGCAGGGAACGAGTACTACAGTACTCTGAGGATGGCCACTCATTTTAACAAAGAATTCTGTCTTCCCAAAAGACATGGGAAACAACCTGAAATCAAACCTCAAATTGACCTCCAATGACCATAAACCTGTTGCTTGCATGGGTATATCTGAACCATTTTGGTCTCTGGCTATAGAGTTAGTTGAGTATGCCTCCGAGCAGGCAGTGAACTCTGCTTTGTGATTTGACATGCTGACAAGGCTTAGCTTTCCAGGCTGCTACGAGATTGCTCCATTACTGGCAAGTAACAAATGGCCTCCTTGAGATTTGCGGTCTGCACTGACATTGATCCAATCGGAATCCAAGTACCCCACCTGACTATTGCTGTTTCCTATGCCAATGATGATACCTTTGCAGTTGAATTGGAGTCGACAATTGGGTGTATATCAATTCTAGAGATATCTGGCATAGTTCCAAGTGCAGTATTCATTAGTGATCTCACGACTCCATAATTGTCTCTGATATCTTTAATTCCTTCTCCCCTTGATCCTCGGCACAGTCCAACTGAACATTGGGATGCATCACTGTGGAGACACTGTGAGTATGTTCCACACTGAAATGTCTGTGAGTCATAATGGTATAGACTTGCTGACGGAGACTAATTCCGGTATCTTCATGGTCGGTTACGATGCCTAACAATTGACATGCCGGGCTGAAGTCTGTGCTGATATATTTGTCTGACAGTTTCCCTCGGACTTCAATTGCTGGTTTAGTAGTGGTCTCTGGGTACAACACAAATATATCAGCGACAGTCTTCCTTCATGGCTAAATTCCAGTGATCTTGTTGATGGCTTTCAATAGCTGCTGCGTGGGTGAATAAATCTCCTGTGGCAGCAGATGCCGTTAAAACTTCTGTGGGGGTTTTACCTTGACTACTTGGAACACCACTCGCTATCGGTGGAGCTGGAGATGCTGGTGGTACTTGGCTTGCTGTCATGATTTCTGCCGCTAAATGATAGACAATGTGATCGACCCTGCGAAGGCGCCGCATGTGAGCAATGCATTCGAGTCGTCCTGCTACCGAACATTGTGAAGTCTAATACTCTCTGTTCAGGTGCCGTGGGTAGGTGATGCATTCTGTTGCTCCTGCCGAACACTGAGCTGTCTGGTCCTCTCCCCACAGGCGCCAGCTGAGGGTGTTTTCTGCTTCTGCTGCCGAACACTAGACAATCGGATCCTCTTGGCGGAGGCGCCAGCTGTGGGCGATCCATTCTGATTTTGATGCCAAATTCGGAGCTATCAGGTCGTCTCGGCAGAGGGGCCGGCTGCGGGCATTTTCTGTGTGTGCTCCCGAACACAGTGAAGTCTGATCCTCTGTGTGGAGGCGCCGTCTGTGTGCGATGTGTTTTGCATCAGCCACCAATCGCTGCACAGTCTGATCGTCTCTGCCGAGACGCCATCTCTGGGCGATGTGTTATGTCTCTACAGCCAACCACTGGTCAGTCTGATCCGCACTGCAGAGGTACTGACGGTTGGCGATATGGTCAACTTCTGCCGACAAATGCTGGACATTCCTATCCTCTCTACCGACACGCCAGCTGTGGGCATTGTCAAACTGTGTTGGTTGACTATCTTTTGCTTGGACAGGATCATCTCCGGTATCTATTTCCTCAATATATTCCTTCTTGTCTAGTAGTCCAAACATCGATAACAATTTCATTGCATCCATGCCATCATGCAGGGCTGTGAACTTGGGCCGAATTGGCCTCTGCATTCTGCTTTTTGGATGAGTCTGCTGGCGTACCATCCGTATCAACATACATAGTGGAGAGGAGCTTAATACACTACTTCTTTGCAGTCCGCATCATGGTTAGGTTTGCTAAATCCATGTAGCATCTCGTATGGTGCTTCATAGTGTGCTGGACCAGCATGCTAATGGATCCTTGCTAGTGACTCGCCAGGATGCAGAGACCGCTCTGAAGTCTGGATTGTAAAGGAGAATTTTCCATTCCGAAATATAGTTGTATGCCCACCAAATCAAATTTGCATATTGAGAGGAGGGTAAGTCGAAAAGTAGGAGTACGAAGAGCTACTACTTGGTAGTCCTGTATGAAGTTAACGAAACGGTAATGCAGAGTGGTGACTGATTTGTTGTCTCTGAGGTCCATCATTAGAATAGGCGGTGAGAGTAATCCGAACAATGCGAAGTTCAGAGTGGCAGCAGCGTTGACGTTGAGAGCATCAACAGTTAGTCAGTGGGGATCGTAGTCTCCCGCTGTAGCGAGAGTTGCAATACCGGTGGCGATCACCACTCTTCACCACTCCCATCCACGTTTGAAGCCGACGCAATCGATGATGACGGGTCCTAGGACTCGCCCTCACTGGAAGCAAATACGCGCATCGTTACTTCTTCTTGTTCCACTGCTGTTTCTTCCCTCCTCAGCTCGTTCCCTTTTTCTGCATGCATCTGGCGTATGGTTGTCACTTTTGCAATAAGTGCACTTACTCTATTGCCCATTTTGGTGGCTATCACTGGTTTGACTGCTTTCTCTGAGTCCCTCACATCCACCACATCGACTGTGTCCATCTCATCATCGGCCTTTGCCCCGACCACAATTGCCGCCACAGTGGGTGAAATGGCCAGCCCCTGAAATGGAGTGTTTAAGAAGTCATCATGAGATTGTGGAGATGGCTTGTGATGGTATTGAGTGTTAGTGGTGTAAATGCAGTTGTTGCTACAGTGACGAGATTTAGGGTTCTTAAGGCTCTTGTAGTGATCATGAATGAGATCTTAGGAAAGATGGTGAGAATTTAGATTTTAGTGATAACCGGGCTCATAGCTTGTTGATATTCTGAATACTAGAATCATTAAATTGTCAAATACAGGTACATTCATGATTATACATACCGCATTCAGAGTACGCCCTGTACCCGTGTATGCGCACTCAGCTGGTATATACAGCTGAGTCTGGAACAACGATTATTTCACTGCAGATTATGCATCATCCCAGCTAAAGCCCGTCAGCCGTACGCCAGAGTGATTGGACCAGATATGCAATATGGGGCGAACCGGTGTGCGCGAGTGATTTTTCGTAATTCGGCGTTTTTTCCATTTTCCATGATGCTTAGATATTGTTCATATGGAATGTTCACAAGCAGTGGCTTCTGCATTCTCGTCAACAGCAACAAGTTCGTAGGAGGTGTTGCAGTTCCGCTGGGCCAAAACTCTGTTTAACATATTACGTTTTTTTGAAGCACAAATCTGAGGATTACTCCCTTTCAGGAGCAGCTCTATTTATTACTCCTCGAGTGTGTCAGCTTCTCTCAAACATGCCAGAATACACCTATTATACAATTAAATAGCTTTAGAAAGTCTCAGGTCATTGTTCTCTATGTTTGTTACATCACTATGAATTTTGAGTGGATGGAGCCTGATGCCATGGCTCAAACGGATGGGTAATCAAAATTTACAATCCAAGGGAGACTCAAATGGGCGATGAGGCTTCCCTATCTACTAGCTTATTTGAAAAATAGCTCAATCAGATGTGGCATTCGCAGCCAGTAAGTGCCCCCTCAACGGACACTCTAGGTGCAAATCGATATATATTTTCTTGATATCCCCAGCGTTCCCACAACACCCCCAGGTCTCTCCTATCCGTACTCTAACAGGATAATCTGGGCTGCCTCCGATTGATCTCAGTGTTTACCACAAGTCGATTTAAGCAGACTAAGGATCAAAAATTGTTACAAATGGAGAGCGTTTGAACTTTGACAGGTATGACCCCAGCCAGGCAGAATATGTCGCAATCAGGAAGTTTCAGATAGTGTTCCCAGCTGGAGGGGAGGATGTGGAAGTTGAAACCAGTAGTGGTTCTGAGGAATCAGCAAAAGATTAGGCTACTCAAAGAAAGACAGCTCTGTAATTGACACAAACTCTTCTGGTAGAATGCTGTATGATGATGTGCAATTTCATATCTATCAGTATGTAAGATAGAGGTGTTACAGGAATCATTGGAAGCGAAAGATTCAGTTATACCATGCGAATTGACCAGGAATAACCAGCAATTATCCACCCATGTATGGATCGACTGCGGGGCAACAGGCATTGCATTATTGGTTTACATTGTTTCTCTCCATCACCAAATTGTTGGTGGGGTATCAAGTTCACAGTATGTGTACTTCATGCCGCCCTCAATTAAATTCTGTCCTGGACACTGTTCAAAGTTGGTTTGATTTGTTTCATAAATGTATCTTACACTTCTTATCAGAATTTACCCATCCTCCACCTGTTTGTTCTAATGGGTCAACCATGCACTATGTCTACCTTTCAACATCAGCAAAATGTATTTCAGTCTGTGGAAGCCTCCAGGAGTGTCTGAGAGGATGTGGAATGTAAACTTGGATGCGTCAATTTCAGGACAGTGTCAGACAGTAGGAGGGCATTCCGACTGGCCTTCAGAGTAACTGTGATCACTGATTACTGGCACGGGAGGACCATGGGAGTGCTGGTGATAAGTTTGAGAAAATCTGAGAGTGCCAGCGACAAGCCTGGAAGCACCTCGAATGACTGAAAAGCAGTCAGGAAAAAAACACATCATTGGGAATGTTGCTGGTGCACCGGGAAATCATTGCTACTAAGTATCGTTCAACCATTTTCAAAACTCATGTATTCAGTTTGCATTCTCATCTATGTATCTATATAGCTACCCATCTACACACAGTATATCTGGACTGGCAGCAGGTGGAGCATAAGGGGGATGCAAGGTGCGCCTGAAAATCATGACTAGGTGAATTCAGAGATACACTCCAAGGCCGTTATTGAGTTAGTATAGAGGTGGACCTAGAGGCGGTAATTAAGTGTAGTTGGAGATACACTTGGCGTCCATCATGTAGCAAGTTTGGAGACACTTTTCGGAGGCCATCATCGGGTGAGATAAGTCCAGTTCTTGGAGGCGGTTGATGGACAGTGCACCCAGTGCTCAGTCTCTACTCATTAGTTAGTTGACTTGCAACCATGGAAATGTGACAAGCTGACTCTACATTTAAGCTATAAGGGCTAGCTGGTGAATGGCAGTAGATCATGTGGGGAGCAATGCCAGAAGATGAAGGTTCATTCAGGGGTCAACTCATGATCATTGGAATGCAGTGAAGACAAACAATCTTCGGTGTTTTCTGTACTCAGTGTCTGCTCTTCTTGGTGAATGCGGTACTCAGTGTATGCTTGTACCTGGTGTCAACTCATGATCATTGCATGTAGGGATTGAGTGAGATCACTTAACATTGTATTCTGCGATGATGGTAGAGTTGTGGACGAGGAAGAGGGAGATGGGGGATGAAGATGAGAGCAATGTGGAGGATAATGAGAAATGTGGGATACTAGTTGCCTGATTGGGTTGGGAAGACCCAGTATCAGTGTTATTACATGCCAGATCAGGACTGGTACCTGCTGAATCGGGGATGGTAAATTGGCCCGCACACAATATTCTCAGTAGTTCCAGTTTCTCATGATGATTTGTCTCTTCTTCTCTGTTCTCTCTCTTGCCCTTCCTCAACTCGACCATCACCTGAGAACATGAAGTTAAGTCATCCCTCTCTATTTCTCCATGCCTTGAACAAGTGTTAACACCGAGTTCAGTAAACACTGCGCACATCATACATACTGAACTGCATATGCCGTGCACTGCATATGGCGACTACTGAATACACTGAATACTGCATTCATCGCATACTGCTTCATGAAATGATCGACTGTCACCTGCTACCAGCCAATTTCTCAGCTCCTAGTGGACCGTGTTGTACTCAACTCTATTCATTCCCACAATTATGAGTTAACCAATGAATCTAGTCTCAGGTTCCATCGCACATGCCTCCAGATCTACCGCCTGCTGATTCGCTGCCTAGAGATTGACTGCCTGCAGATTGACCGCCTTCAGCTCAAATACCTCCAGATCAACCTCCTCCAAGTACTCCTCCAACCATGATCAATCACACAATCCAAGCCCATCTCTGAGTTTACTCGATCACAGCCTCCAAGTGCATCTTCAAACTTGCCTGAGCATGGCCTCCAGGCGCATCTCTGAGTTCATTCAATCTATGTCTCCAAGGTCATCACCAAAATAACTTGGTCCTGGCATCCAAGTGCATCTCTAAGTTTGCTCATTCTCAGTTTCCTAGTGCATCTCCACAATCGCTCGATCATGGCCTCCAAGTTCATCTTCAAGGCGCAATGGCAGGTGTATGCAAGTACCGGGATATCGGAGGTGGACAGAGTAACACGGAGTATATACTTGGCAGACCCTGGAGTAGATAAATATCTTCTCATTTCCAGCTTATATTATCATACAATGAAAATACACAATCGATGTTTCCCAACATTTGGTCTCACTTGTCCGGTCCAAGATTTTCTATATCCATGTAATTGCCTCGATCCTGACCGTAAGGTAGTATCATTTCGTCTTGCCTGCTTACTATGTGCCTCCAACCTGATCTGCACTGTTGGATCAATTCCATTTCGATGTCACGAGATGTGCAGCGGAGTGATGATTGTTGCCTCACAGCCTTCTAGCTTTATTGTTTAACCACAATGGCATCCAGGTGGTGCGTCTTTGAATTCTCCCAATCGCCATTTCGAGAATCTGATTTGAATAGGCTGGACTATCACTTGCGGCCAGATTGACCATATATATATATATAGAGAGACTTGCATAATGCATGCCATATAATGATGTAGCGAATCATTGTGACTGTAACAAAGAAGAAATGTCTTGTGGTAATGTAACACCCTCTGCTTGGAGGATACAGCACCAAGTGACCCGCTGTTCTGCGGAGCGGTATTGGCTGCTCTAGAGGTCATCCGCAGAGCAGCACAGTTGTCTCGGCCTCTCTGGATGTTCTCCCCAGATCTGTGCAGAGGTCTCAGCAGCTCCAAAATTTGACTATCCTATCAGTCAAATATCGTAGCATCCGGAATGCACCTCCATCACTGCAGGTGCTTTCAGGAGTTGCTGCATATGCACTTGCAGAGTCGGAGAGCACTTTGCTTAGCTCCAGGAAGGTCTGGGAGCATCTAGAACGAATTAGAACCACTGATGAGGTCACCTGTAGTGTCTGGGAGGATTGCGCATTTGGTCTGGGCCTAGTTACATTGTGCTGATGAAGTACCTGGTCTTTAGCACGTATTGCTGAAAATGATCGTATTTCATGGTCTATCAGAACTGTCAAAATTCATCACGCTAGAAGAAATACTCTCATGTGTAGATTGTCGATGTATGTGACTAGTCCATATTGTATACAAATTCATAGTTGGAGCCACCAGATGCATCGCGCTGTGAAGCAGTTCTGATGTTGTTTGCAATGTAAGTTGATTATTTCAAAATGGTATATTAGCATGTTCAACTCATTTTTGAAAGGGAGAGTACAGAGATGTGGGAACAATTCATACTCTGATTGTACTTAAGTAATAGATATATTTATATATATATATGTATACATATCATAAAACTGCATCCAGTGTTCCTAAGTAGCCAGGTCAGGCCGGCGTTGCATCAGTTGGGCCAGGCAACTCTTTGTGTTGGCTTGTATATGAGGGCTAGGCCGGGCCAGCAGGCTTCTAACTAGACCTGCAGGATGTTTCATGGTGGCCAGGCATCCAGCCTCACATCTGTTCATTTGCGGACTAACACAAAACAGAATACTATGTTCGAATCATTCTCTGCACCCTTTAGTTTGATAGTCATAACAGTATGAAACATAGTCCATATCCAACTCAATCAGCTTTGTCTGGTCATTGCCATATTGTATCCGCCAACTACACTAAGGCTTCTGATTGGGAATGCAGGCTATGTAAATCACATACAGGGGGGGCGGCTAACTAGACGGCATGTACACCACCCCAGACCGGTCAGCTCTTACCCCAGGCTTTGTAACTGGATGCCAGGCCGTACTAGACTGGCAGGCGATTATACAGCTCCACATTCAGCCTGGCCTCTCCGCAACACTGAATTCAGCATTATTTTACATCTATCATGTGCAGGTAAGGCACTCACTTGCTGCTGCTATATCGTATTCTATTCGTCGCTGGAACATTGCACTCTCTTGATAGCCAGGACTTGAGGATGAGTCACCCTCAAAACAATTTTCCTACTGTGACATCAATGCTTAATTATTCGTCTCATATTGAGAACAATATTCCCTGACCATTTCCTGTTCATGTCTATGCAGATTTCACCATTACTCCGTGAATGACGGAGGCAATGCTCTGCACAGTTCTGATAGAAAAAATTGCCCGATCATAACTTCAACTTTGACAGCCTGCATTGGTTTTGTTCAGTGATTCCAACTTCTGAGAACACATATGACTTCAGTGAATACTGCCTGTATGTCAATACCTCACCTGAATTAGGGTTTTCGGCAATTGCATCAGAGATTGAATGCCTATCGAACCAATCTGCCGCCATCATAGAATATGGCAACATCGTTTGGGTTGTAATTCCAAGTAATACAAGCAATCAAGCTGTATTGCATCCTATCTCTTATCATCAGTCTATGAGATAAACTGCTCCAACCCTGAATGTTTTGGTCACAACAATTCAATAACCACAATGAATCTCAACATATCCACACTCCGGTGGAGATTGGGTTGAAGGTGCTGTATTGTTGTGTAGTTTATAACTTCTGTGCCATACGTAATTCTAAGTAATCGCAACTTAACTTTCAATTGTCCTGCTTGATTATGTACAGTAGGTATGCTAATTAAGTATACACACCACTACCATTCTTAATAAATCAATGCCGGTAACACAGCTAGAACCCGAGTAGGTATTCCAATCAAGTGAAACGTGCTTCAAGTATACATCCACTAAGAGCTGCTTGACTGGCTTGTTTAAACATCGTTCCAGGAATTGGGGTTTTGTATCCATGGTAATTAGACTCTATATAAATCCACGGCAATCCCTTGGTATCTTTACAACTTCGAAGGGACAATTTTCAATAGATATGGCACTCCAAAACGGTTGTGAGAAGCAACAAGTTGAAGTTATTAATGGGAGACTCAATCCGCTTGGAGATATTGCACATAATATCGCATCAGTTAGCATAATGATTTAGCATTACCATAACCAGTTGCCCATGTTTGTTTCAAAGCTAGTCTATTAAACAAGTGTTCTAGAATTGCGATTGCTCAGTCTACATGATATTGTGATCCGGTTCACCTCCACAATGGTTCTGTGTAGGTTGCAGTACTGAGCAACTAGTTGTAATAATGTACAAGTTACAGTACAAAGGGTATTGGAGGAGCACCCATATAATGTTTGCACTCCCAGGGAAGGTGTATCTGAACCACTCCACTGACCCCAACGACTTTGTCGATGGAACATCAGGATGTTGAACAGAGGGTCTTACTACTCCACAGTAAAGAAGTGGAAATTAGTGATATTGAAGGCATAGTTATATGATAGTAATTAAGTTATCAGAGCAAAGGATCTAAACAAATAACCATGGGAGTCTAATCTTCCCACACAGTCTAAACAGTTCCTTGTGCTGTTGTTGCAAAATCCTAGCGTATTGATTCCCCCAGCACAGACCAGCAATGGAATATGCAGCTTACCACTCATAGGGTATGACACTAGCAAGGAGACCATTGTACTCAATGTTGAGAGATGAGTTGGTCAGACTGTCAGAGTAGCTTGAGGAGAATATAATGAAGGCATTTATCTGTTGCTCATTCTGTCCAATTATGGCACCTGTTCTTTGGGCAAAGGCACAGGACAGTAGGCTACCATTCTTTACTACTTATCGTAATATACCCAGGAATGTGATGAAACCTCCATACCCCCTCCTTTTGATTGGTGAAACAATACAGTGTCTCAGAATGGCTAAGATATATTCACAGCCGGAAATTGACATAGTGTGTAACATGATTCTAATGATAGGGAGAAATGAATGTTATTTAGTATTTCACATAGGGTATAGCTTGTATGAACCAACATTTACGCCATTCAGGACCCTTAATGCACTTGCTTCCATGCCAGTGTATTCTCACAATGCTTTATGGAAAGCATTGAATAATTTTGCATTGACCTATTTTGATGATGTTTAGAGATATTACGACTCCAGGGAGGAGAATATTGAACCTATTAAATGGGTTTTGCATCACATACTGCTAGCGGGGAAAGATTGGAACCAACAGTAACGTAGGTTACCCTGCCATCCAACACGACCGGGTGATGCAACACCCCGACGACACACCATCTTCGGAGTAAAAGCCGGGCAGCAACCACAACCACAACCGCCACCCACAACCACAATGCCTAGAGTCAAAGCAAGGAAGTTACAGATAAAGGAAGATACTACGCAGAAGGCTATAAGGGACTACAGGGGTGGCAAATTTCCAAGCATCAGAAAAGCGGCAATACACTACAAGGTGGACTTCACCACGCTTTCCCGAAGGCTAAGAGGCACAAAGCCAGCCCAGGAAGTACATCCTGAGAGCGCTCTCCTAACTCCAGTGCAGGAGGAGGCCATTGTGCAGCTGTGTCTGCGGTTCGACAGCTGGGGCTTACCTCTAAAGCTTGCTTATGTTAGGGGTCTTGCCTACCATATGCAGGACCCAGAAAAGTGAAGACAACCAGGCAAGCATTGGATTTCACGATTCCTGAACCGCCATCCTATCCTTGCATGCAAGATAGCTAGCCGCATTGACAGGCAGAGGGCCCAGGCAGATGATCCAAAGGTGCTGGCGGAATTTTTCCAACTGGTAAATACCCCCCCCAAAAAATGCGGCACCACCCTTATTAACTTCCTCTAAGCTGAAGAGAGCTCTAGATGAGCATGGAATTAAAGTCCACAACATATGGAACATCGATGAGAAAGGTATCCTGCTGGGAAAAGCGCTGAAGGCCAATGTCATCTGTACAAGAGCACGGCGGAATCCAAGATTGGTACAGGATGGAGAGCGGAAATTCGTTACTGTGTTGGAAGGTGTCTCTGCTGCAGGAGTGCTCCTACCACCGCTCATCATTGACAAAGGGGCAGCACACTGGATGGGCTGGCATGCCTATGTCACAGAGGATGAGCCTGCCTAT
>Ga0307514_10002787_pt1 | contig 17565 bp, 12 predicted proteins | sample 16_EM_MG_FD_203088 | JGI IMG/M metagenome (GOLD analysis project Ga0307514, IMG submission 203088) | Populus trichocarpa ectomycorrhiza microbial communities from riparian zone in the Pacific Northwest, United States - 16_EM | ecosystem: Host-associated > Plants > Roots > Unclassified | place... | reverse complement strand
CTTGAGTTGAAGCCACTTGTGTTGAAGCAGCTTGTGCGGTTGAAGCTCGAGTTTGAATAGTTCGGCGGCAGGTCATGATTGCCCAGGTCCTAGTTGCCTGTCTCTTATTTCTACCTTTGCTCCGAGGCATAGCTGCAATTCGGTTGATAGAGATAGTGATATGTCACAGGTGCCGTGGACAAGTGGTGTGTGGGTTAGTGCTTCAAGTAATGGTCAATTGATGGCTGTCCAGTTGGAAATAGACTAGCCTGTCCGGTGGTCAACCTGCCCCGCTAACCATGCAGGTCCTCACAGGACTTTTTAACGGCGAAATTAAAGGGTACTCAAAGCAACCAAAAATTAGAATGAGCTGAAAATCGCTTAAAAAAAAGTCGTTAAAATCTAGGTTTGAGTACCCTAACTATCTCTGAAGTAACAGTGAGTGCATGTGGAGCGCATTCGTTTTTTTCACCCCTGGCGCGCTATGGTTTCTAGTATCAATTACTGCAATTATGACAAGATACTCGACTGTACGTATGTATATATATCAGCTGGTACATGACCGTCTATTAAACTACGTACCCTAAGAGATATCCAATACTCCGTATCATCCGCTACCTTGCCCTCGATATATCGGTCTTCGCTACTTATCCAACAGTTCTGCTCCAACTTGAATCGGTCTTTCTGGTACTCGACTTTATGAATTAGCAGATATTTAAATACTTATGCGAGTCTAGCTTTGCGAGGGTATACAAAAGGCTGACAATGGTTCACGGGGCCGATGGCTTTACATACCTCGAATAAAAATACCAACTGAAGTGTAGCTGGCAGAGTAGAAGCTAAAGAGCAAAAGCTGTAGGATTGAAGTGCGTGAAGGTAACACAGCCAGATCGATGTTTCATTACTAGAATATTGTCTTTAACTTGAAGGGCCGATGGGCGATAATCGATAGGCAGGAATAGGATTCTCTTCTTGTTCCAGGTCACCCACCCATCATGTGTAACATAGATTGAAGAAGGGAAGGTCGCTTGTGTGGAAGTGCTGGGATGAAGCTGGGGCGTAAGAGTGAGCATCCCCCAGTCTGTATCCAGTTGTATCCGATCAGTGAAATTTAGACGCCGTATCGATGCTCCTGTATGTATTTCTTCAATCGTTGTCTTTTGGATAACGTCCCATAGCCTGACTGTTTTGTCATTCGATGCAGAGGCAACCAGCTTTCCGTCTGGTGAGAACACAACTGTATTGACATTATATGAATGACCCTTAAGAACCCCGCATGACTCTCCTGTTGCTGGATTCCATAGCCTGATTGTGCGGTCCTCTGATGCCGAGGCAACCAGCTTTCCGTCTGGCGAGAACACAACTGCATTGACAATATGTGAATGACCCTTGAGAACACCGCATGACTCTCCTGTTACTGGATCCCATAGCCTGACTGTGCAGTCCCCTGATGCAGAGGCAACCAGCTTTCCGTCTGGCGAGAACACAACTGCATTGACAATATGTGAATGACCCTTAAGAACCCCGCATGACTCTCCTGTTGCTGGATCCCATAGCCTGACTGTTGTGTCCCATGATGCAGAAGCAACCAGCTTTCCATCTGGTGAGAACACAACTGCATTGACATTATATGAATGACCCTTGAGAACCCCGCATGACTCTCCTGTTGCTGGATCCCATAGCCTGACTGTGCAGTCCCCTGATGCAGAGGCAACCAGCTTTCCGTCTGGTGAGAACACAACTGCAGTGACCACAGATGAATGACCTTCAAAAGTAAGTCTGTATCAAAGGGCTCCACTTTTGTTCCACTGTGGGACCCCGTTGGATAAATGGAATCCCACCATAGAATTGTTTCCGAACTAGACTTCTTTCTGGACTAAATAAAAGTCCCGCGTAATATAGTTGAAGTGGTGCTTTTTCAATTGCAAACCTATTGGACCAAATAAAGCGTCTAGCATCATGAATTAGTGCAAGCAAAGCGTCATCATTCGATTTTTCCTTTTCCAATTAGTTATAGTAATTTCGAAAAGCAGAGGCCCAAACTCACCTTGAGTATCCTTTCTAAACTTGCAATCATCAGAACTCCTTCAGGTACTTCGCCAACCAGGGTAAGTACCTCTAACCAGTGAAGTAAGTGTTGCCTTAGAAATTGTAGTATTCGGCTATCATCCTCAATTGAATTTCCTTGCTGGAAATGGTAGACCCAGTAATGGCAGGCATATCGGAGGTCTGCAGCGAAGACACTTGGACATCAACTCAAGGCAATGCCGAAACAAATCAATATGTCTTTCTTTCTCGCTGATCCAGAACCCACGATTAGAACACCTCTCTACTGATACCTCACTTTGCCCTGCGCAAATTGATTTGTTGTTAAGTAATACTTACTTTGAATCCTCTCCAATACTCGTTCCAACCATGACGCGACTCTGCAGTTGTCTAGCCTTGCGGCTGTCGCAGTGTTAATCTTTATAATATTTTTCGATCACAATCACCAGCCTTGACAATATATAGCGGAGCACAAACACTCACTTTGTGTCTACTCCGATGTTCAGACTCAGCTTTCCACAATGTACCCCCAACCTCGAAGTAAATTCCCCAATGTCTTCATCGGTAATTGGGCTTGACCACTGCCGGAATTTGGCCTTGGATCTGGAGAATTCGAACCTTCCCAGTTTTTTATCGGCCACCTTATATTTCTGAAGCAAATTCTCTAATTCCTCGAGCGTCCTACGACACTCCCCAATTTCGCCGAGGTTTGCCCCACTGCCTTGCAGTATCCTTCTTAGAGATTGATCCGATCTATCATCAGCTTCGTTGATTAATTCCTGGATGTGTAAGATGGTAGCGTTCATAGACTGAAGTGCCGTTTGTAGCTCTCTTCGTGATTTTTAACCGCGGTGGTGTAATCGGCTACAGCGCCCATAACTTTGCTTGCAACATCGATGATCCCCGAGATGCTACATAGCTACCACGCCAATAACTTCAAGGCCAGACATGGTACTTCGATTAGACAGTATGTGGGATTTCATTTAGCCAATTGATGGTTGAATAGAAGAGGAAATTTGGATTGTTTCTTGCTAGTCTGAGGATAGGTACGGTATGGGTTGCAGTAAAAATATTGTCTAGGGAAAGAGCCCAGCCTAAAGTACGTGAACAAGAATTGTGGGGTAGGATGTTGTATTCCAGTATGTACCCAGTTAAACCTGTGCAGTACATGTAGCAATTTATCGCCTCAGTACCATGCATATCCTGAAGTACAGGGGCCCTCCAACCTCGACTAGCAAGTACTTACGGATAAGTAAGTATGTACCTACTGTAGTCTCGAAGCCGGAAATGTATGTGTGTGGGTACATAGCACTGGACTTCTGGTGACCTGACTCGAGTAATTATGCACAGAACTAGGAGGTTATGGACTGAATTTATCTTCATCGAAAACAACGTATATTTTCATGATAGAGTCAAACCTCCAAGATACTATATATATATACACAGGCTACCGGTAAATAAAAAATTTCTTCTTATTAACCTAAAAGGAATCCTCCTCCTTCTTCGTAGGATCACCGAGCTTCCGCACTGTGGTACCGTATTAACTCGAGTTATTCGGTAGCGTCCTTTCTAAGCCTCACCCGTGAACTTGACCAAATGTCGCTTGGTTGAGGCCTGATCTGGTTTAAGGGTGTGGGTCAGGCTTGAGGTCACAGACATACGCATTGTCCTCCCACAGTTTTTAGCTGAGATTCAATCCAGGTTAAGCTATATCAGGGAAAAACCAATCGATATTTGGTCAAGTTCACAGTAGATCACACGCCACTGAAAATCAGACGCTACCGAATAACTCGAGTTAATACGGTATTTTGCACTTCACGCCCTTCTGCGTTCATCTCCTCTTCTTTCGCGTTCAGCGACCTGAAACATAGCCAAAATAGCGTCCCTGTGATCGCAGTTGTCACTGCCAACCCAGTATAAGCCCATACCAGCTTTGGATGCTTAGCAGTTGGACTGACGGCGATTCCAAGAGCGCTTCCTCCCGCATTAGTAAACAAGTATAATGCCATGATGAAACTCTTCATTGACGCTGGGGCTTTAGTGTACGCATACTCAAGACCAGTAACACTAGCCAGAATCTCAGCGATACCCATCAGAGCGTATACAGGCGTCTGTATCGCTACATGCAAGTTGTTTGGTGTATTTCCATCAAGGCAGCCACGTGGATGATCGTAACATGGTCCAGTTTCGTAAATCCTCTTCTGGAGAATAGCTGCGTATGACATCGATGCTGCTGCAAAGAAGAATCCGAAAGTCATGCGGGTGATAGGCCTGAACCTAATCTTGAGCCGACGGAGGAGTGGATATATACCCTTATCCAGGATTGGAATGAAAACGATAATGGTAACTGCGCCTGTATTGAAGATGACGTCATTCGGCACTCCGTGGGTGTTCATGTCTCCGGCCATACTGATGAAGTTACTGGACATCTGGCCATAACAGACCCAGAAGATAGGATAAAAGAGGAAGACCTTGCACGCAACAAGTGCCCGGCGAAGCTCGTCGACGAAACCCTCACCCCAGGTTATCTTGTGTTTGGGACCACCTGGGAGAGCCCGCTGGACCGATGGTTTGGCCATATCAAGTTTTCCACCACTTGTAAGTGCAATCCACCACACTTTGAAAGCCTGCAAGATGACAGACCCTTTTGGGGGTGTGATAACGTAGTACTTCCGGCCAATGATTAGGGTGAGGATTCCAACGAAAAACATGCAGAAAGGGAGAAGGTAGGCCGCCCAAAATGCAACATACTTCTCCAAATATACCGTTGCGATACCAGAGAGCGACCCAAAGTTGATGCACCAATAGAACAGCTGCAAGCGGTCAGTAAGTGTAGTTAAGCTCTAAGCAGGCAATCTTCGAGACATACCATGTAAATACGCTGAATTGTAACATCAGGATCAACAACGACTCTTTCCCCGCTCTTTAATACCCTCACAAATGGCCCTCGGCTCCGATATTGTTCCGCAATCAAGGGAGAGACATTCGACTTGATACCTCCAGATCCTAATCCAATGATAATAATTGAAGCAATGAAGCCCCCGTATGCATGACCGCCGACAATTGAGGACGGAATACTTGTTGTCACCAAGACCAGCAAGCCAACAACATAGATCATGGCAAACAGCATAATAGTGTTGTACCGTCCCATGTACTGATCTGCCACCACAGCGCCGATGAGGGGGCTGGAGTAACACCAAAAGCTCCAGAAATACTGTAAACCTGTAGCTGTGCTTTGCCCCAGTCCTAATGCTCCTGGTAGCAAAGGATCATTGAGATCATTTTGCATGTAATTCTGAAATGGTGCAGAGAGGCCATAATACGCAAATCGTTCGGTCATTTCCACGACTGCAACGAGGAAGCCTCCAATTGGGATCTTGTCCGCGACATGTCGTAACATAGCCAAATCTTCGTCTGTGGGCTCCTCGCCATCCAGTCCAACAATGATGTCAGATCTGTTCGACTTGATGCTCGGAGCAAGTCCCTTTTCGCCGATGCTGCGGAAACCTGCAGCCGGTGCGATTGCTGGTTCCAGAGGGGTTCCATGGGGAGAAAGCTCATGAGTTCTGTGAGCGTTATGTCAGTCATCACTATGCATGACAGCGGGGAGGAAAATTCATACTGGGAAGGATCCTCCGGATAGTGATATTGTGTCATCCTTATATACACTTTTGACTTCTGAGTGTCTAAAAGCCGTACACTACTCAAGCCCAATAGATGAGCGGTATTTCCGCTATAGCTGCTGAGATTCTTTAGGGAGTGGGAGATGAAATTCCACAGAGGGACGGGGCAATGAATGTATTAAGTATCTACTGAAGTAGTATAGGAACCTACGAAGTGATCATAAGTGGGGCAAGTGGAAACACTACAAAGATAGTGTAATCAGGAGCGCACGTGAGTAAATGTTTGCCGGTTCCGTTCAGTGTTCAGGTGCTGAGGAAGTGTTCGATTGACGGGCTGTCGGGCAGTCTCAGTTGAAGGGGAAAATTGGGGCCTGAAGTACTCATACTCGGCTGGCACACCAGACAGAGCTTTGCAGTCTGGTTACACTCGATCATCATCAGCAAGGCTTGTTATTTATTACCTGTGCTCGAGTACATATATATACAGTAGGTATGCACTCTACCTGACAAGTAAGCTCACAATGTAATGGATTCTACCCTTTCGATTGGGCTCAAAATGTACAAATGTTGTACGAAGTATTTGAATGCAATAAACGCAGCCGGTCAAAAACCAGACTATTGGTCAAATTTAGAATAATTTATCAGTAAACCGTTAGTTGTGGTGCGTTAACCGCCAGAAGCGTTACACCAAAACGGCTATCTCGAAGTGATATGCATAGCCTAAACCGATAGGAGCTCCCGGCGTAAGAGCCGATGCCAACCACTTCCAACGCCGGGTAGCCGACCCCTAACCCCACAAACCAGCTTGAATATCACTGGTTAGGGGGGTCAATATTTGCAAAGAATCTATCTGCTGGTCAGGAGCTTCTGATTACCTATCCCTCTACTATGACCACTTGGGGGGGGGGTTGTCTAACTGAATACGCTTTACCGTCTGATCATTGGCATATACCCAGTCGCTATGGTGCTAGTTAATTTATTTAGAATCGCTCTAACCAGACTGGTAGCTAAGCCGTTAAGTACAGAACTGGGTGTCGGGACACCCAAACTCCGTATAGCTGCAGTTCGCCTAGCACAATCTGATATTCGACCATCCTGTCAAGTGGCCAATAGCTAGCGTATAGTCTAGTTGTTAGCAGGGATGACAGAGGGCTATAATGTGAGGAACTTTATAAAAAACCCTGGGGGAATAACTTCCTTTCAAATGACCCACCAAGCGGATGCGGGTTGCAAATTAATAGACTTACCTAGTGAAGTGCTAGCATGCTTACTGTCTACATTGCCATGATATATATCAACCCATAGATAATGCAGAAGGAGGGTGGTGTTATGTGGCAGTTTCTGGTATCAGAACGGTTAGGAGACTGTTTCTATCAGCCCCTCACTTTGAAGCTGCATTAGCTCTGGGAGGGCTGTGCCAACGAGACTGTAACTTCTATCTATCAATATCTCTCTACGAGAGGTTGTACAACTAGACTAATTGTAAGATTGAGGGGAAGACGTGGTGACTTGGTGTCCAAGATGATGTGTAAATATATTCGCATCTAAGTACAGGATAGCGTGCTTATTGTGTTGCTCGGAGTAGTCTGAATGCTCTGTAGAAGAAAAACCTAAAAACATTTCGGTGCGATCCTGTCGCTTATATGCCTTTCCTCCAAATCAATTTTGACCCTTTATGGGTACTACGTATAATCAATTTTGCCCATTTTCGTCCTAGGGCTTTGGCTGCCCAGGCTTTCACTAATTACTCAAGTATACTGTTGGTGCACAGTATACCATCGGGTGTCTAGGCAAACCTGGCACCCAGTGATCACGTTTTGTCCTAGCGGTTATACTCTCCAACAGGTTATGAGCCCGGTGCGCATGGAGCACCACAAGTTCGATTCCCTGAGAGAGCGCTGGGAAAAAGGAAGGGTATTAAATGGTTACTTACAGTGATATGAGCCTCAATTGCAATTTGATATTTAGTTTATTGGCCCTGAGGAGTTTACCAGGAGCATAATTGTTGATTTGATCCCTGTGTGCGGTTTGGGGGGAAGTGTTGGTGCACAGTATACCATCGGTGTCTAGGCAAACCTGGCACCCAGTGATCACGTTTTGTCCTAGCGGTTATACTCTCCAACATATACAATATTGATATCACTAGAGTCCATAGCCACGTGAATTTTTAAACCGCATTGAGAGAGGTCTTACCGATGTATAGTTGTGTGTTTCCTCACGCCGGTTATTGGCCCTTCTGTCTCCAATTCCTCTTTGGTGTTTGGCGGCTTGGATTTATCGGGAGCTATTGGTTGGGGGGATTTGGCTAATCGAGTTTTCCCACTCTAATCTTGTACCCAGTAGGTTCCATGGCTGACCATGTAGTGTATCCGATTATCCTGGCTTCGTAGCTTCGGGGGGACAAGTTTGTCTTGGACTTCGTAATCGAAGCATATGACCCAGGTCGAAGGTTCGTTCGCTCTTGGACAAGATCCTTTGTGAGCATGACCTCAAATTTTGCCTTGAAGGGTTTTGTGCGGTACCCGATCTTTGGTATAGGCGGAATGTTTCGATACCTTGTCCCATAGTCCTTTTGCCATTCCTGGTGCCATGATAGCTGCTCTACTAATGCCTAGAATCGTTCTATTCATCCTTTCTGCTATCGCATTGGTCTCGCCATGATGAGGTACTGTTTCTTTCAAGGTAGAGGAGGGGGAGGGGTCAGCGGAGGAGGAGGAGCTGGGGGTAGGAATTCCGAAGGGTGATACAGCTGCGATAGCTGGGTGGAGGATTTGGACGGCTCAGGAGAGGCTGGAGATGGGGCGGGCGGTAGAGGAGTAGCAGGCGGGAAGTAAACTGGTGATAGGATGGATAAGGGCGTGGAGTTTAATGCTGTTTGCTTGCCCTTTTTTACATTACTTTTTCCACTTGCTTTGGGTTGTTTTATTTCACGTGTAGTACCCACCAAAAAAGGCAATTGTGGACAACACCAATTGAGCCTTTGGTGCTGTGTAGTAGATAGACTCTATCTAGTCTGATTGCACCACCCCTCCTATGGAGACTCTATCGCCTTGTACATAAGGACGGGGGCTTTTACCCCAACCCGTATAGGTTACCAGATGTGGTCACCCACAACGGTACTAGATTCTGAAGCTTAGATATGGCAGAGCGGACAGGATGCCTGATTTTCTTCAGTCTATGGTAGCTCTTAGTCTGGCGGGCACCGGCCTCTCGTAGAGAGGTAGTTCTGGCAGTCAGCAGCCTCTCGCACTGAGAGAATTCTATGGTGGTTTAGTCTGGATGCACTTGCCATATGTAATCTTAGTCTGGTTGCGCTTAGTATGCGGCGATGGGATCCATGGGAAGGAAAGGGCTATGCTCGCTAATATTATAAAATCTGTTAGTGGGATTGGTATATGCCACAGCTATGCATGAGGGCGGTGAACACAGGTATACACATACAAAGGGCTGAGCGGTGTGGGATCTAGACCGCATGCGCAGATCAACTTCTATCGGAGCGCGCCTAAAATATTTATAGGTAGTCCAATACGTATTATATATGGATATGTACAGTATATCAAACAATACAAACAAGATTTTGTATAAATCTAGGGCATTTCGTCCTCGTCAATCTTCCATTCTCATTCCTCATCCCAATCACTAAGGCGAGTCCATTAGCTTTTCTGTCTCCGGATTTCCTTTCTCAGCTAGTCTGCTATCCACTTTCGGAAATACGCAAAATTACAGTGTTACAACCAGAGCAATTCACAATGAACTCCATGTCCACGATTTCATTCTACCTTTGCCTCTACATGGCCTCGCTGCTTTCTTTCACTTCGGCGATGAATCTCGAGGCTAGAGATAGTGCTGGGGCTGGCGATGCCATTCTCCCACGTCGGGCACGAGTTCACTATGTGAGTTCCTCGCCGATTGTGAATAGTAAGCGCATAAAAAAGCTAATATGGGTTTTACTACAGGTTCAAGTAGGAGGTGCAAACATCTTTGCCTACACTCCCGCTTTCGTCTTTGCCCACCCTGGAGACACGATCCACTTCGAATTCCTCCAAGCCAATCACACCCTCACGCAAAGTTCCTTCCACAAGCCATGCACTCCACTACCTGGTGGAATTGATTCGGGTTTCAAACCCAACTTCAAGGGGGAGAGGGGTTTACAGGTTTTCAAGTTGAAGGTTCCGGCTAGAAAAGACCCATTGTGGTTCTACTGTCAGCAGGGAAATCATTGCGGTACTCTTGGTGAGTGGATTCTGGGGCAGCGATATTATTTCGAGTGGTGCTGACTAGGATTGTCTCGTATAGGTATGGTTTTTGCTATTAATCCAACCGTGGAGAAGGATTTCACTACGCTTTTCTCGAGGGCAAAGGGGCTTATCCCCTAAGAGGCTGGATACATAAGATGAAGTAGTGGGGGTGTTGGGATGGGAGAGTAGAAGAAAGGGGAGGGGCGGCGATTTGCGGGAGGTGTTGAGTGGCAATTCTTGCATGTAGCGGCTTGTTTCTTGCATTTAGTGGTTTGTTTCTTGCATGTAGCTTTGCAACATCGATGTGCGAATACAATCCGGAGCCTGCTTCAATTATGAAAATAATAAAACCCATGTCTTGATGAACCCCAAGGCTACCGATGGAGGGAGGGGGGTTTTGGAATTTTTTGGGGTGGCATTTATGTGTGTGGTGAAGAGTGGCACTTTGATTCTTAAACTACTAAACTTTTGATCTATAACCATACACTCTAGGCACGAGATCATAAACTTGGGGCCTGCAGTGGGTGGGAAGAATTTAAGTATTAATATTTGTCACTCTAATCACGCTGTAATATATACTCGCTATATAGGGCGACATAATCATGTTTGAGGCCCAATATCTGTCTAACCTGCCCCAGTACCAGACTTATGGCAAGCAATATCCACTAAATGATCAGCAAATTACCATCAAGGATATTTATAAAGGTATTGCTTACCACCGATCCTGATACCGCCTCCAGTAGTCAATGTACTAGCGTCACTTGCAACGCTCCCTTGAGCTCGTTCGCTAGCCCTCACGTTTCAGTGGCGTTAACTGTCTCCAAATCTTGTTTGTATCCTCAGGAGCAAAACTGGAGATCTCTGCTGCGATGTATTCTGTGCAATACCACGTATAGTAACATATTTTTTTTCATCTTGAGAGTACCAGTGATACGGGTGAATTGGAGCCAAAGCACACAATTCCACTCATTTCCCTCACTGAAGGGCCAAATATTGAAATAGCGCACCTGGGCTGATGCTGTTCACTCTGGTAAATCCTGCCCACTCTATCGCAAGGCCTCTGCAGTAGTGAATGACACCTGTCTTGTGGGATGTTCACAATATGGCCAGACATACTTGCCGTGGCGATGAAGGAACCACTACCTTGCTTCTTGAAGTGTTTTCCAGCTGCCAGAGCAGAGTAGTCGCTATCAAGGCTGGTTGCAACAACTTTTTGTAGTGCTCAACCTATGCGCCCCACACAACTCCGGGTCAGTTCCTTTTTAGGGTTCCCGCTATATTCCTTGCACCCTCAAGCGAGAGTATTCCAACAATATCAGTAAACTGTGGCTTCCCGCAGTCCAGCCGCATGACCTCCTCAAGAAACAGTGCTGGCAGGGCTTAACTTTGGCTTGATTGTGCTTGGTACTTTTAAGACAGTTAGGTCAACTCATTTTTGTTACAACCCATTCGAAGAATTCGATTCACAATTATGATTATGCATATACCAACCAGTATACCTATACTACAAGAATTAATCACTTATGACCACTTCCCAGCTTCTTCATGATGCTTACGATTCTCCCGCCACAGAAGCGGTCCCTTCCAGCCCTAGCAGTTATATGAACCTTGTATCTATTCCCCGCCTACCTCTTGTTTGGTGTAGAAGGCCCTATAGGCCGGTTTACGATTTTGATCATGATATCTTCACTTAAAAACTTTGTGGAGACTACCCAAATGCTATATAACCTAGTTACCATAAGCTTTATGTTTATATGGAGTGTCAAATCATTTCTCCTTGTATACAGGTATGGGGTTGAGATAGGACTGGCCTGAAGAATATTGAAGTACTTTTACATACGTGCTAACCAGACTACATGTATAATAACAAGTACAGTACCTACAGTACATACAAATTTTATTGGCAAATCACCCCACGAAAAGTGTTACCAATTCGCCGAATTTGCCAGAATTTGTACATACTGTATGTACGAACCCCGTACATACACGGCACAAGTACGATTTTTTTCGTTTCCCTTCTAGGTACTCCGTACTGGTTTATTGATGGGGATGCTCTGCGGGGATTTGATGGAGATAGCTGCATCTAAATGACTAAGAGATGACTAGGGGAGAGGCGGATAGACAGATGAGCATCCGCGTCGCCAAGCCCGAACCGAAGGAACCATGCAATGGGGCTACCCTGAGCTAACCTAATAGACTCAAGCTGCCAGCCTCCCATCGTTGCCGTGCCAACCAGACTACCGAACCTCATAACCAGACTATATAGGTTGTGCCTACCTCCCTAACGGGACATATCAGCCGGTAAGGTATCAATTTGATATCCTTGCAGCTGAGCCTCGTATAAGCCGACTATCAGTCGGCAATACTTCATAGTCTAGGTAGTTGGTGGTTGATAAACACCCCAACCTCCTCGTGACATTCACTCATTTACGGTACAAGCTTTCGATTCAGTCACTTCACCTTTAACATTTAGCAGCATTCTTCCTTCTCAATGACCAAAAGCTACGGAGCAGCTTCCTCCATAGCCACTTCCAGATCTTCACTCGGACGAGCCAGCAGTGGCAGATTAGTTGAGGTCAGGGACATGGTCAATTCGGGGACTGTTGATGACACCCCTACGGTTAAGAGTGAGGTACCAGCACAGTCTGACTCTACGGATAGTGACATAATCAGGCATATTGCGATGGCTGCTGCTTCTGACCAGCAGCTCAAAGCTCTGCTTAGAGCTGTTGCTAGCGGAAGCGCCGGACCCGCAGAGTTGCGCGAGTTCCAGAGACATGTAGATACGCTCACTCAGGCTAATAGAGTGCCTGAGAGGACGTGCAAACACGCGTCGGAATATACCCAGCCATTCTTGGAGTTCATCAATGAGCACCCCACAGTTTTCCATGCCGTCGAGTACTTCGAAAGCAAGTTACATAAAGCCGGGTATGTCAGGCTCAACGAACGGGACAATTGGACTACAGGGAAGGTGAAACTTGAACGTGGGGGCAAGTATTTTGTCAATAGAAACGGAAGCAGTCTTATTGCCTTCGTGGTGGGGGAGAAGTACAAGGTTGGAGACAATGGAATTGGGATGGTAGTTGGCCATATTGATGCTCTTACAGCTCGAGGTAAATCACCCCACATTATCCCGGAGGGGGTGTTGACCATGAAACAAAATACAGTAAAACCAGTGTCAAAGAAGGCGAGTATACAGGGTTACACATTGTTGGGTGTTGCGCCCTACGCGGGAGCATTGAACAACACCTGGTTTGATCGGGATTTGGGAATTGGAGGGAGGGTCATTGTTAAGCAGTCTGACGGAAAGATTGCGACAAGGCTTGTGAAGTTGGGCTGGCCTAGTAAGTATCATAATCTTGATAACCAGGGACGGGACTGATAAGCTTCACAGTTGCAAGGATTCCAACCCTAGCTCCACATTTCGGTCTGTCATCAAATGGACCGTTCAACAAGGAAACGCAAATGGTACCGATAATTGGTATAGAGGCACCTTTAGGAGAACAAGCCCTAGAGGAGCACATGAAGGCTCATGGTGCTCATACTGGTACTTTTGCGGCAACACAGCCCCGTAAATTGGTACAGTTGATAGCGACAGAGCTTGGTGTATCCGACTACTCCACAATCTTGAACTGGGAGTTGGAGCTGTTTGATACACAGCCGGGTGTTACCGGTGGGATGAGCAAGGAGTTCATTTTTGCGCCTCGGATTGATGACAAGCTATGCTCATGGGCTGCTGTTGAAGGTCTAGTTGAGGCAACAGACCTGGCAGCAAAAGGCGGATCAATTGCTCTCGTGGGCTTGTTTGATGATGAGGAGATAGGAAGCAGATTGAGGCAAGGTGCAGCAGGCAACTTCCTTCCAGGAGTCGTGGAAAGGATTGTGGACACCTTCGCCGATGGGCAGGGTACAAGCGTAAGAGATTTCCCCCACACACTGAGATATTCTTACTAACATTGCATTCTCAATAGAACTTACTGGCCCAGACTTACGCGAACAGCTTCCTTCTCTCGGCAGATGTCACGCACGCTGTCAACCCCAATGTGAGATTAGACTGTTCGTTTTTTTCTGAACCTCCACTGACATAAAAATATATCCTAGTTCGTTTCTGTCTACCTTACAGACCATATGCCAAAGCTGAATGTCGGTATTGCCATTGCCGCCGATAGCAATGGACATATGACCACAGACTCGATCTCTACTGCATTCCTCACTGAAGTTGCAAAGAGATGTGGCTCCGAGTTGCAGATTTTCCAGATTCGTAATGATTCCCGATCAGGAGGAACAGTTGGGCCAATGCTCAGCAGTGCTATGGGTGTCAGGGCTATTGACGCAGGTCTACCCCAGCTCAGTATGCATAGCATCAGGGCTACAACTGGTTCCCTTGACCCTGGTCTAGGAACAAAGTTGTTCCGTGGATTTTTGGAGCTATGGGAGGAGGTCGATGCAGAATTCCGGGAATAATGTTGGCTCCTCGCCATTTAAATACATGACAAGTGTACATCAGAAAGCTTAATATTATTTGGATTTGGATCATGCATAGTTTTCAGTTCAGCCGTCGATTTATTAATCATGTATTATTGCGGCAAAGTAGTTAAATGGTTCACATGCGGAAGCGCATAGTCTGGTCGCTAATAAGTATCTTAGCGTGGCACAGTGTCATCAAGTTAATTCCCTTTCAGATCAAGTTATCACGATGTACTCGGTAAACCTCCCCATATTCCAGACTAATGCACTGCACGCCACTGAAAGTATGCTGCCTTTATGGTTCCTCAGGCGATCCATGAGTGAACTGTCCCGTGCGTGCCCCTTAACTCTGCGTCGTCCCCAGCTCTCAGCATTAATAAACCCCTACAACGTACGTCCACTTTCTACCATTTTCTCCAGATACCAAAAGTGCAATCTTACATATTCGAGCTACATCCAATTCATCGCATCATCGTCGCACAATGTCTGTGCAAGCTTACACCCCCCGTGATGGTGATCCAGTCCTCCCTCTGTTCTCGCTCAAGGGAAAGACCGCTATTGTTACGGGTGCCAGTGCTGGAATTGGTTATGCCGTCGCAGACTGCTTTGCCGAAGCTGGTGCTGATGTCATAATATGGTACAACTCGAACCCCCGGGCACATGAAGCAGCAGAGGAAATTGCAAAGCGATGGGGTGTGAAATGTAAAGCCTTCAAGGTGGACGTGACAAATCAGCAAGCTGTCGAGAATGCTGTAAAAGAACAGGTTGAGGGTGAACTGGGTGGGAGGTTAGATATTTTTGTGGCAAATGCTGGTATTCCATGGACAAAGGGCGCGATTTTGGACGCTGGACAAGAAGGAGTGCGCTACAGTCTGCCTTTTTCTGCTCGTTGGCTATCCTAGAACTGACGTTTGCATCCCCGGTACTTGGGTTGTGCTGGGTGCATAGGTTGAGCACTACAAAAAAGTTGTTGCAACCGACCTTGATAGCGTCTACTACTCTGCTCTGGCAGCTGGAGAATACTTCAAGAAGCAAGGTAGTGGTTCCTTCATCGCCACGGCAAGTATGTCTGGCCATATCGTGAACATCCCGCAACTACAAACCGCATACAACGCCGTCAAGGCAGGTGTCATCCACTACTGCAGAGGCCTTGCGATTGAGTGGGCAGGATTTGCCAGGGTGAACAGCATCAGCCCAGGTGGGTTATTTCAATGTTTGACTCTCCAGTGAGCGGGATTGTGTTCTTCGGCTCCAATTCACCCGCATCACTGGTAACCCTCAAAGTGAAGGAAAGTATGTTAATATATGTGACACTGCACAGGATACATCGCAACAGAGATCTCCACTTTTGCTCCTGAGGAGACAAAGAAGGTTTGGAGACAGTTAACGCCGCTGAAACGTGAGGGGCTAGCGAACGAGCTCAAGGGAGCATATTTGTACCTTGCAAGTGACGCTAGTACATTTACTACTGGAAGCGATATCAGGGTCGATGGGTAAGCAATATCTTTACATATATCCTTGAGGGTAGTTTGCTGATCATTTTAGTGGATATTGCTTGCCATAAATCTGGTACTGGAGTAGGTTAGACGGATATCGGGCTGAGAACATGATCATGTCACTCTATATAACGAGTATATATTACAGGGTGATTAGAATGACAATATTAATACTTAAATTCTTCCCACCCACTGCAGGCCCCAAGTGTACAGTTATAGATCTAAAGTTTGGCGAATTACAATCAAAGTACCACACATAAATGCCACTAAAAAAAATCCCCACCCCTAGTATCCTTGGGATTCCGCAAGACATGGGTTTTATAGATTCCATAATTGAGCCAGATTATAGGTTGTATTTGCACATCGATGTTGCATGGAAAAGTTCTTGAAACCATAGCATTTTATACATGCAATTGCCAAACACCTCAGTCCCACCCGGCAAACCGCTACCCCTCCCCTTCCTTCTACTCTCCCATCCCAAATCCCCCCCCCTCTACTTCTACTCCCCCATCCCAACGTCCCCCCCCTTCCATACAACATCCCCCTGTTTTCTTCTATTCTTCCATCCCAACATCCCCACTACTTCATCGTATGTACCCCAGCCCCTTAAGGGATAAGCCCCTTTGCCCTCGAGAAAAACGTAGTGAAATCCTTCTCCACGGTTGGATTAATAGCAAAAACCATACCTATACGAGACCAAATCCCAGTCAGCACCACTCGAAATAATATCGTTGCCCCAAAATCCACTCACCAAGAGTAGCGCAATGATTTCCCTGCTGACAGTAGAACCACAATGGGTCTTTTCCAGCCGGAACCTTCAACTTGAAAACCTGTAAACCCCTCTCCCCCTTGAAGTTGGGTTTGAAACCTGAATCAATTCCACCAGGTAGTGGAGTGCATGGCTTGTGGAAGGAACTTTGCGTGAGGGTGTGATTGGCTTGGAGGAATTCGAGGTGGATCGTGTCTCCAGGGTGGGCAAAGACGAAAGCGGGAGTATAGGCAAAGATGTTTGCACCTCCTACTTGAACCTATAGTAAAACCCGTATTAGCTTTTTTAGTACACTTACTATTCACAATCGGCGGGGAACTCACATAGTGAACTCGTGCCCGACGTGGGAGAATGGCATCGCCAGCCCCAGCATTATCCCTAGCCTCGAGATTCATCGCCGAAGTGAAAGAAAGCAACGAGGCCATGAAGAGGCAAAGGTAGAATGAAATCGTGGAAATGGAGTTCATTGTGAATTGCTCTGGTTGTAAAGTATTATCGGTACTGTACTTTTGCGTATTTCCGAAAGTGGATAGCAGACTAGCTGAGAAAGGAAATCCGGAGACAGAAAAGCTAATGGACTCGCCTTAGTGATTGGGATGAGGAATGAGAATGGAAGATTGACGAGGACAAAATGCCCGAGATTTATACAAAATCTTGTTTGTATGTTTAATATACATATCCATATATAATATGTATTGGACTACCTATAAATATTTTAAGCGCGCCCTCCGAGTAGAGGCAGGGCACGTGAAGTTGTTCTAGATCGCACTCACCGATCAGCCCTATGTATGTGTTCACCGCCCTCATGCATAGCTGTGGCATACCGTATAGACTCAATTTATTCGGTAGCGCTATCACATACATACCCAGTGTTTAGATCTGGGGATCAAGGCTTGAGCGTACAGTTTGCCATACAAAATATATGCATATGTATGTGATAGCGCTAC
>Ga0307514_10002785_pt1 | contig 17570 bp, 18 predicted proteins | sample 16_EM_MG_FD_203088 | JGI IMG/M metagenome (GOLD analysis project Ga0307514, IMG submission 203088) | Populus trichocarpa ectomycorrhiza microbial communities from riparian zone in the Pacific Northwest, United States - 16_EM | ecosystem: Host-associated > Plants > Roots > Unclassified | place... | reverse complement strand
GATCACGCCATAATGGAAAATAAAAATATAAACAAATAAAGGAAAGCCGGAAGCTGGTGGAAGTGCGGACCGCAGTGCGTTCAACTAAGAGGACCGCGGGAGTCGTATTCCAGTGGTGGCAGGTGGAAGTGTGAACCACAAGTAGACTCAATTAAGAGGACTTGCGGGAGGCAGGGAGTTGCGGGTGGTAGCGGAAGACAGCGGAAGAGAGCAACGCTATCGGAAGAGTCGGAAGACGAAAATAGGAAGGGGACTGGAATGTCCCCTTACACCTACCTAGCGTACATCAATATTTCACTAATTTGCATGCAAAGTACGCAAATTTGCGCAAATTAGACCTTTGCAAATTTGCTGAAAATTACCTACGCAATTTAGGGCGTCCAAGGGCCAGGTGCTAATTTGCACCACAAATTAGAACCCAGACCTAGTTCCCGCACCGCTATCTGCAGCCCCTCCCTCGCATTGCTCGTGAGCCAAATTCAAAACAAACAATGATGCCATCACAACACACATACAACCAAATATCTGCACTGAGATAGAGCTCACATGCAACACCGGGCTGCTTTTAGGAGCCTGGAACTGACCGGTTCTCGACATCTATGTTTTAGATTCTCCATAGATTCTCCATGAGGGTAGTATAACCATCTACGCGATATCTCATGTTTTGTCCACACGCAAAGGAGACAAAAACCGAGAGCTTCCATCACGACGATGGCAATTCGCCCCACTAAGTACGGGATTTGTAAACTCGGATATTCGGATATCAACACTACTCATAAGCTTCCCTTCTACACATCTCAGCGTTCGGCGGTTTGCCGAACACATGAAACACGGCCTTCACGTGTGTATAAGATGCTGTAAGGTGTGTGTGTCGGAAGCTGCAAGACCAGTTAAAGTTAAGAAGATGTATCAACTGAAAAGCGTCGTAATGGCTGCTCAGTGGCACTTTGTCGATGGAAGTAGTTAGGCCCGACTTTGAACAAAGTACCATATTCTCTATCCAAAGTTAAACCCACACTAGTGTCACTACTGTCTTCGATGTCAATCTGAAACCAGCAGTGATTGTTATCCTTTGTTATCAGCACGCAGACTCACTCTCACCAGGTGCAATGTGAACTTTCGGTGTATGCCGTGGCGCCAATTGCAAAATACTCATGTGTCTAGCTCTTTGAATCATAATGAGCATTGTGGATCGTATGCTTGTCGAAAACACACTCATATAGTATATGATAAGTTATATCTGATGTTGCTTTATGCGAAGCTAATGAAGTACACTACATAGCTCATACAGTTCGTCAAACTTTATATAAAGGCACCTAAGTTTGCTAGTGAAAACTTTAGAGCTGGTCTCAAAAGCTAACCGCATTGCCAATTTAGTCTTCTGCCTTACAACATTTTCTTTATCATGTTGAAACCTGTTGCGTACCTCCTTATCCTCGCTGCCTTACTTCACCACGGTCTTGCAATTCCCAATCCCTCCGAGTCGTCATGGATAAAATTCGTTTGTCATGATCAAGACCAAGAGCCTAATACTACTAGTAGTAGGTCTCAACCTGCGCACCTGGCACCAACCCCAGGACAGAGTAGCCATCTGCAACCTGGCCAATCAGCATACCAACAGCATGAGCCTGGCCCATCGGCAAACCAGCAGCACCCGCCAGACACAACCGTTCGTCCTGCAAGCCGTCCTGGCCCGGCATCGTGGCAGCATGGGTCATCGGTAAACCAGCAGCATGAGCATGGCCAATCGCAGCATGGCCCGGCACACGATCGGCCATTCCCGCGTATACAAACCGATCTTCCAAATTTTGGATCCTTAAGCTTATCCAGCCCGGCTTCAAGCTCTGCCGCATCAGGATCCAGCGCAGGCTCTGGGGATCTAAAAGTATACGGCAGTCAGTTCTATGTTGCGTCCTCAATTCTTGATAGATGACAAATTATCAGCTTATTGCAATATTTGTGACCGTAATTTCCCTAGAACCCGAAACTTGCGTGATCATATTATGAGCCAGCACACTAATGAGAGACGTAGGTTGTTCTTTGATTTGTTGGCAAGCGCCTATTCCTGACTATTACATCACAGCTTATACATGCCATTGTGGCAATGGGTTTGTGAACAGAACTCGTTTAAGACGGCATCAGCGGACATTCCACCGTCCTCGTCGTGACAGATAGGCTGCCGAAGTGCTCTTTCCCCTCGTTTCAAGAGTACTCAAGTATCACTGTACTGAGTTCAGTATTTTCTTTAAACGGACCAATTTTAAGGTCAAAAACTTTTCATTGCGTGTGAGACTAACTTGAGCCGATCCTTTTACCAGCTTTATGCTGCTTTCTGCCACTTGGGAATTGCAGGCTCACTCCATTTCAAGTTATCTATGACTTTGCGGAAAGGAGATATAAGGGTCTTAGAATTGCCATGGTCTGGCTCGATGCGTTCTTGAATTAATACCAATTTACGCCAACGCTACAATGTTACTAGGTACCTGCTACCAGCTATGAAAAGCTCGGAGTAGGATGCATTGTCGTTCTGTAACACGTACACGGAAAAAAATGACATTGAAAAGGGGGTGCCAAGAGACGCCTTCAAGGTTGTTTTTCGATTCCGAGCTGATTGTTCGATTATATTCTGCGCGCCAAAAGCGCTAACTGGGATTCCAAATCGCGCATCCAACTTGCGCTATCAAAAGTTGAACACAATTTTCGAGGGACAGTGATGGGAACGGGCGGATGACGAAATCGACCAGTAGAAGTCATGCTTTGTTCTGTGGTTACAGACACAGGCGTATTAGCTGAGCGGGCGAATGAAGGATTTTCCGCAAAAAGCCTCGTAGTTTGAGAGCTTTGCAGTTTCGAATCGTTCCTCGACGCTTGAGACTCTAAACGCTGTTCATGCAAAAGAGAAGTAGCAAGCCACTTATTCTCCATTTCAACAGCTTGTGTGTTGAGAGTTGTCAGAATGTACCGCAGGATGGGAATGAGCTTTTGGTAAGGCATTCGGTACACCTCTACCATTGGAGAGAAGACATATGACCAGCCTGTTGGGAATCAAGGGTTGGAATGCGGAGAGCCACAGACAGATAGCGAACCTTGCAGTACCCATTTCCTTCCCATGGACCTTGCCTCTTCATCGTCGAACTTCATGACAGAAAAATCCTTTATTTCACCAGTCGATTCAATACATCCACCGTTCTTATTTTCCTTGCTACCGTAATACGCTCCTTTTGTCACGATCAAGTTCAAAGCAGCTTTGATCCTCAATGTGATGGCCCTTCGCGTGCATCGCAGCGCACCCATTTTCGCCTTGCTCGTTGTAGTGAAAAAGGACATTGGGACACGTCTTTTGGCTTTCTCCATTGCTACCTTGAGGAGGAATGCGCTGGGAGGGATCGCACGAGATTCTGGCAATCGTACTCGCCACAAAGTCTCTTGTTCATGCTCGGGGTAGACTTGCTCTGCACCGACAGGTTTCCCTGAATCCTTCCAGACGAGCATGGGTTGTCTTCCGGTACCAATAGCCAGAACTCCGGAGTCCTTGGCGCTTTTGACCCTCTCCTCCCAAGGTAAAAAGGAACGACGGAAAGGGTAGATAGATGTAGCAGGTCTTTCGAGCAGAGCCATGGGAAATAGCTTGACTTGAATCTCCTTCCTTTTGTACTGAGGAAAGGTGCGAGAGTTACATTTTGTAGCGGGATGAGAAGGATCTAGAAAACCATTGGCAGAGCGGCTTCCTAACAAATTCGAGACTGAGCCTGGTGATTGATGCCTCCACTTTTAAAGATAAGGAGCTTTGCAGTACGGACCTACAAAACACTCACCAAAATTGAGGTGAAATGCTGCGACTTTGATAAATTAGACAACTCCGGACATCGCAGCATTGAATCTGAAGCCTACGCGTGGGTCACATCATATGATCATCACAACCTTGCCTCGATATGTCAAATCGTGCCCTGGAGCTCTACGGATCCTATCCCTTTGATAGCGATGAGGATTACAAGGTACTTGATGCTTACAGAGGAGTATTTCTGTGGTTTCACGGCTGTCATTGAAGCAAGGTCTCGCCAGCGTCTTAGCAGGGACAACAGACCCGCAAGCGGAGGTATTCACACAAACGAAGGTATTCTACTTCAACAGGTGTGCGCCTAAACTATCTCAAGATCAATTGACTTACGCGTAATCCGAAGAATAACAGGGAATAACATCACTATGGATGAGGCCAAGGAGTATGAGTCCTCTTTAGCAGAGCTAACCAAATCCAGTTCAGACAATGAAGCTGAATCGCAGGTTTTAACCTTCGCGAAGCTCAAGGAACTCATTGAATCTAAGAATGTCGACCAGATACCCAATAACAAGATCATCCCGATAAAAGTAAATGTAGGTCCAAGTATTCAATCACTCAGATAAAACTTCTATTTACTATCTTTTCTCGACAGGACGCTCCTCCGAGCAAAGCCGTTGTTCCTCCGAGAAGGAAACCCTGGGAGTTCTGTAGCACATTCGCAACAAAAGACTAAACCGACAACGACTTAGCGATCAATTGGTCCGCATTGCTTTTGCAAATTGTAGGAGAATAGACGGGCGATTTCTCTATGTCGTGATCTTTTGACTGGTCCCAACATATGTTTAGACTGAAATGAGAAACAAGATAAGGACGTAACGCATATAAAAAAGAGAGAAGAGAAGTAATTCAGAAGACGAACAGAGACACTCAAAAGTCAATAACAAAAAGAAACAGAAGCAATATATAGAGAGACAAGGACGTTACTTGTGCCGAGACGCAGTATAGGACCTGGATCAAAGCATGCTTTGAATCAAGACGATACCGACAATATTTTGAGCCAGAAACAATTGCACTAATGACAAGCCGATGAGCGACTCGTCGTCTCTACTTCCGAAGAATCTCCGGACTGGCATGCAGATATCAACCAGACACTAAGTGGAAGTGATTTCCCTTAGTCTGCGAACGAGAAGATAAAAGGCACCGACAAACGGTTAACCGCCGTGACCCCAAGTCTGCGAAACAGCAGAAGATACGTAATTTTGGTTCCTTGTAAATCGAGAATCGTGTATCGAGACTTGTCTGGAGTGATGTCCCGGAACTGAGCCATATACAAGTGGACCTGGTTCGCGTTCAATCAGACCACCTCCATGGGAAGCCGTGGTTCCAAAAGCGGTCGTGCTAGCGGTTGGCAGTCCGTCACGACCAAAAGAGGAGGGATAGGCGGAAGACATTTGGGAATCAGGCTGGTAAATCGGAAGCTGATGCAATACGGGTGAGGTATATACCAAAGGTTCTCTTTGAGTCTGTTGAATACCAAAATTGGGGTAGAGTTGTGGTGGTTGTACCGTGTTCGAATTAGAAGAATCAGGGCGATATCGGAATGGATTACTGGGGCTCAAGTTCGGTTGAGCAAAGGACGTTGAATGAAGCGTTCCGACGGAACGTTGCTGGTAATTCTGGGCATTGCCACCGTAAGACCAGATCGATTGCTGCGGAGATGCTAATTCTTGCAAATTCCCTGGCGCAAATGTTGTCTGTTGAGATCCAGCTCCACTTCCGCGAAGATTGATGTCCGCGTGGAGGCTGCTCGGCTGTTTAGCACTTGCGATTGTGCCATTGTTGTGACCGCCATATACTCCCGGAAGCTGTACGTTCTGACCATTATTATTACCATTCGCGCTGTACATCAGCGGTTGTTCGTCTCTAGACGCTGACCATATCGACTGAGTTGGACGATAAGACAGCTCGGAACCGAATAAAAATTTAGATTGAGGTGCCGACGATTCGGTGGGAGGGTAGATTCCGCAGTTGACATTCATGGTCTTGAGGCCCATGACATCGTTCAGCAAATCCTGCGCAGTTGTAGCCGGCATATGCTGGGGTACGGGTGAAGGAAGATTGAAAGCAGGATTTTTTTTGGCCTGGTAAAGGGTTGGTGATTGATCAGAAGGGTCAACTGGACTGCGCAAAGTTTTCACAGGAGTGGTCACAATCGCGTGAATTTTAGGAGAAAGTGCGGGTGACCTGAAACCACGTTTAGGATAATGTGGAACAGACCAACGAACAACAACGTACCGCAAATAAACGACCTCATCCTCCTGTAGTTCATCGTCGACGGCGTTGTCAGCCGAATATAAAAATTGGAACGCATCACGAACAGGGTCATCGTCCGTACGACCCGTTATCGTCATGTCGTCAGGAACATCTTCCTTTGATTGCAAATCTAGACTGGCATCCCTGGCGTCTCCCAACAGATGTTGTTGACCCGGCACTTCTGTATCAACGCTGTCGTACTGAGATGTCTCTGCTACTGGTAGAAAGCCATTGTCGATTACGTCCATGTTGAAAAGAATGTGATTGTTGCGGATGCACAGCGGTGAGTACTGCGTGAGATGTTCGTAAGACGTGTAAGAACAAGAGTCAAGAGCGAACCTCTACATTAACCAATGCTTTCGCGTCTTCCAACAAATCCGCAATCCTCATGAGTTGTTCAACGTTTGGATGAACCTGTTCCCTTGCTGGCCGTCCTCCTTCTGCAGAAGGCATTTCTCCAGTTTTTTGCCCTTCGCCCATCAAATTCCGAAGAGGCAGAAACCCTCTCATCTCGATATCTTCTTCTAGGGGTGCCTCGAGTGGCGGCAGCCTCTGTGCTGGAAAGGCTCGTGAAAGCGCGAGAATAAATGCAGCATAAGCCTTCCAGAAGTTGATGGTTTTGGTCGAGAAACCGCTGATCTTCGTAGACAAAGATTTCTTTGCAGCCAAGCCTTTAAGTTTCTCTTTTTCTTGGAATGCGGCGTACTCTTGATCTTGCACAAGGTATTTAAAATTTGCGCGAAGCCATTTGCTCGCAATTCGGAGAGCAGGGAGCGTACGTCTGAAGGTAGCGCTGATGCGTTGGGCCAAGTCACTCCCGACTTCCGTTGAAGAATCGTCCTTTAGTTCCTCCTTACCAACTTCGAGCAGAACGGTGTAGAGGTCTAAGATGTGGTCAAGGATAGACCATTCAATCAGGGCGACTGTGCCGGCTGACACAGAGTCCGATACGCTTCGGCGATGATGAGGAGACGGCGTATCACGAATCATTCTGTGTTTCCAAAGCGCAGCCTGTGAAAGGACAATGGTGTTCGATATCATATCTACAGGCAGATGGCGCTCAGAAACAAGAGAGTAGAAATCGCTGGTCAATTTCTCGTTGTGCTTTGGGGCGATTGATTTCATTCTTCGTGTTGTTAGTCGAGGAGTCAATATGAGAATATCAAACATACTTTTCACAACCTTTCGCCATGCCCACTCTCCATAGAGCGTGAAGTACCACTACTTTCTCCTTAAAAACTTCGATTCGCACTCGAGGTGCAAGAACTGCAGCATTCATGTCAGATTTGTCTTTCTCCCTTTTCATCTTCTGCTTCCATGTCTCCAACGCCTTTGTCAACACCGTCCCAAGGTTTTCAGCGGCAGTGTCGTATGGTTGCCGAACACACAGAGACCGGTAATAATGAACGATCGAAGAAAACAAATCTTTCTGGTAGGAATCCAGAATCGCGAGCTGATGTGATGCGTTGCCTTCATGTGGAACCAGTGATTGCGCTTGTTCATAGTACTGCCTAGACCTATCGTAGTTCCTCGGACGGACGACATCAGGTGCGCCACCACGTCTGCTCTTACCCCTGCGCGCTGGGACAGCATCATCGTGGCCTGCTCTAGGTCGCCCCTTGCTCTCATTGTACTGTTCGCGGTACCGCGCAATGTCGCCCAGGCAGATTAACGCCTTGCTGAACGAAGAGAGTCGATCTTCGCGCTCTTCAAGAGTAGCCGGAGAATAAGTGAGGGATATATCTTCTAAAGGAAATGGTATATGATTCCGTCCATTTCCGACGTGCATACCGTCCTCCCGTGCTTTAAATCCGTCAGAACTGGTAGTACCGACAGCCAAGATTTCGTCCGCCTCGTTTAAAAATCCAAGAGAAATAAGCACTGGTCGTGCCTCTTTAAGATCAAACAAACGTGACAAGCGCAGGACAAGCTGGGTCCAAAACTTGTCTTCATCTGCTAAAAACTGTCTGAAGCGTTGAACAAGTTTCCGATGTTCAACCACTCCGTGATAAGGGTTGCCATCCTTTTGAGGTGGGATACTCACTTCTTGATGTTGACGTTGGTTGCGTTGGATAGCAAGATCTACGGCCGAGATGCGTTGTTTGTATGATGCGATGAATGCGTACGATGTCTGCATCCAGAGATGATTCTCGACATCCTTAGACTCTTTAGCATGAGGATGAACAAGCAGGAGAGTCAAATAGCGCTTTCGCAGGCTAGTACAAACGGAAAAGTTTGCATCTGTGGAAGTAGAAATTTGTTAGGTAAAGTCAAACTCACTTCTTTCTTTGAAAATCGACCTCTTTATCGAATGGTTCTTTCGTTTTGAGTAATTCCTTTAATGATTGGTGGATGCTTCTCGCCTCTCTGAGTACCACAGACGACATAAAAAGCAGGAAACAGAAGCGGTCGTGAGTAACTTTCGGCGATGAATAAATCAAACGTTTGTACCGGGCGATAGATGCAGGTTGTTCAGACATGGATTCCGTTATCATAAGCAATCCATGGTCTTTCAGCTGAGAGCAAGCGTTGGAAAGCGTTGCAAGGCGTTGCACTCGAAGAAACAACTTTGATGTGGATATGGATGTGTATGACTGACTGCACAATCGTGGGAAAGTATAGTAGTAGTAGTATTCAATTAAGTTCCTCATCATCATCCCTGCCACCAGGTCTGAAAAGCGCAAGCAAGTCTTCCATGCCAAGGCGCATGTCTTTGATCTTGTCACCACTAAGCGCAGCTGCAGCAAGCGCTCGCTTCTTTTCTTGCAGCTATGGAAGCACGTTGATTTTTTGATCCATTAGAATGACCCCATTGACTCACAAGCAAAATACGATCCTCAACAGTACCGTCGATCTTGAGTTTGAAAATATTGACATCGCGCGTCTGGCCAAAACGGTGAGCTCGATCAAACGCCTGGTCCTGCGAAACAAAAAAAAGGTGACTTTCTAGTAAACTCATTGAAATAAGTTATCACCTCGAGGGCCGGATTCCACCACAAGTCAACAAGAATCACATTATTACATGCTGTCAAATTCAACCCTACACGGAAACTCAATGATTAACTCTATTCATCGAAATCACAAAATGCGTACCAGTACTGCCGGCCTTGAACGAGATCAGGATGACTCTGGTGGATGAACTGGTCCTAATTTTGCTCAACGACGCCTCTCTGTCTTTCGGGGTCATTGAGCCATCGTCTGGAAGAAATCAGATCGCCTCGCCCAAAAGTCAAATTAGATTGTTGACCACTTACACCGTACGTATTTGATTCCTTCATCTTTCAAGAAAGGTTCAAGCAAATCGAGCATAGTCGTGAATTGTGAGAAGATGATAGTCTTCTCCTCAGAGTTGGAACTCTCGTCAATCTGGCACAAGAGCTTGAGCACCATTCGAACTTTGGCTGACGTAGGACGTTCCTTTTCGGCTTGCTTTGCCTTTATCGCCAGAGGAATACAGTCGGTGCAATGAGTGTTCCATTCACCTTCTTCACTGTTCTCTGCAGTTATCCTTCAAAATGTATAAGTTGGATAGAAACCGGCAGAACTGATGGAAATATACTCAATGGTGCACATCTGACAATTCCTGACAACGCCCATCTGCCCGAAAGCAGCAGCTAGATCGTCCGGGTCCTCATCCTTATCGTCTTTGCCCTTTGGAACGGATTTCGGCTCTAAAGCACTCGCATCGGTCTTATAATCCTTAGAAACTAAAATTGGGTGATTGCAAGCTGTAAAGGATAGTGGCCATCGTTATAAAGGTTAAGGACAGGATCGATTAACCAAATACCTTGACGCAGTCTAAGTAACATGGTCAGTACACCAATATACGCATTTCCCCCTTTGCTCGCCATGATTTTCTCAATAACGTCTTCCATTTTCATCTCGAGGGAATAGTAGAACTCCTTCTCCGAAGCATTGAACTCGCAGGAGATAATGTTGACATGCCGCTTTGGAAGCTTGATGAGGACCTCTCCATTGAGTAATTGGTCCTTCCTTCGACGTAGCATAACTTGCTTTAGCACAACTTGGAGTCGTTTCATAGCGCGACCAGCGCCTCGGCCCGTATTGACGGGTTTGGCAATTTGTTCGTTGAAGGTATCCCAATTTGACAGAGGTTTGATTCGCAGAAATTTGATGAGGGAGAAGAGTTCAGTGACGTTATTTTGCCTGTGATGCTATAGTCAGGGTAAACAGCTTAACATATAGAAAATCATACATAGGTGTGCCTGTAAGACACCAACGAAACTTGCACTGCAACTCGCAGCACGCAGTGGCTCCTTTCGTCTTTACATTCTTGATGTTGTGGGCCTCATCTGCAAGCAATCTCAAGGTCATGGAATGATCACATTCGGACGAAGAGTCCACAAACCGAGTACAACACGCCACCATTTCACACCATAAAGGGCACACTTCTTCAACGCGGCCCTACCAGTCTTCTTCACAGCTTTATGCCCAACTTGGTCTGAATCCGAATCATAGTCTGACCCCTTCGAATTTTTTTTCTTTGAGGAGGATGCTTTCGACGAGCTTTTAGCTTCATTCTTGGCCGCCGGATTGAAAACGGCATATTCCGACTTGACGGTGTCGTAAGTTGTAACTATGATATGCTGTTTCTGAAGTACTAAAGGATCTATCGGGAGGCAAGTTTATTTGGCGTAACATTAAGTAGCTCAACCATTTACCTGTTGTACGATCCTGGCCATGATGTTTGAGAACTCGCAGGTTCGTCATCTTTGTGACTTCAGCAGCCCATTGTTCGACAAGAGAAAGTGGGCAGATTACCCTAGCGTTTAAGTGAATTAACGACCAACGGGAGACCACTCAATTAATCGCTCACAGAGTTGACGCACTCCAACCTTCATCTTTGTCCGACTTCTTTGCACGACCCTCAACGATGCGCGTCAACGTTTGTATAGTTTTTCCAAGACTATCAAAGATGTTAGCGAAAGAAATGAAAGAGAAAAACAAAAATACCCCATATCATCGGCCAGAATACCCCCCGTTCGTTTCCTGGTGACATCTTCTCGATCCCTCATCCACGCACGACCCAAGATTTGGTGGGGCAATAACTTGATACCCTCTTTAAACCCATCGACTATTTCTTGTGACATATCGATGTCAATGTTTGAATCCAGTTCCTGGTTCATTCCACCGGACATGAGCTCCCGAAGCGCCTTCTCCGCCTCAGCCGGACTCAAAGAGGTGTTGTCATTTTGAAAATCAGGAATTTTAACAATTTCACCATCCCCCAGCTTCTCTAAAGACGTTTCGGCGGGTGGTACTGGGTGCTGGAAAGAAGTGGGCTGATGGCCGCGCTGATTCGAAGGAACACGTATTGGGACACCAGCAGCAGGGCGTGAGGTTTGTATTGGACGACCGACGATACCCACGGGGGTTTGGGATGGCTTTAGCGACATGTTATGTTCTCGTGATTGAAATGAGGGTTCCATAGATGTTGGCTTCTTATGTATGTTGGACTTGCTGCTGAAAGTATTTTAGACATATGTAGAACGCCGGATGCAGGGTCACGGAACATACGTTTCCGTAATTTGAACCACGTCGTTCGGTTCGTCACTATCATCGCCTTCCAGTTCATCCTCCTCATCGGAAGATATAATGATAGTGCTTTTCTTTGTGCGCTCACGTGTTGGTAAGTCTATGGGCGTAAAAGTAGAGGATGTAGAGCTATTGGAGGCAACAGACTTCGTAGAATTAAGCATGAAATTTCACAAAACACGCGTTGGTTTACTCACGACGGGCTGAGATCGCGGTCCACTAAATTCAGGATAAAGATCTACGTCTCCCATAAGACGTTTTCGACTAAAGATGATGTAAAAGCATCATCGGACGTAGATCATATTGGCAACTTACATTTGTTCGACAGGCATTTCAATCTACAAAGTGGTGGTGAAAACCAACTTGTGCACTAATGGAATTGGCGCGGCGCGTCACAATATAAAGGATCACGTGACAGTCGTGCCTTCGGACGTGGTGTATTTTATGTAAATTTCAAATTTCAAATTATACTGCTGTGCCGAATTCTGAGCCTCGAGGCTTGGAGGCGCTACGCGTGTGTTGAAGTAATTTAATTACCGAGACATTGCTTAAATTTTTTTTGTCGCTCAATTTGTCTTTGGGGAAAGGGAAGTCTTGATTGAACCTTATTGAAATTTGTGCTTTATATATTCCTTTTTTGTAGCCGACTAGTCATCAGCGACATTATTGGCAGGACAGGGAAAAGCAAGAGGGATTTTGCATTGCAACCGACTTACCACTCTACTATCTAGTAGTAAGTTGTGTACATACTACAGTTAATCGGAACTTTGAAGCGTGAATCACATGAAGTTACCCCGTCTTCGGCAACCGGCGCTATATATTCTGTTTCAATCCACACCATGTCCAGTGATTCAGATTTATCCAAGGTTATTGGTTACAAACTTGAAGATAAATTTGTGCGTATGTTCAAGTCGAAACCTGTTTTCTAATCCTTGGATTCCAGGTAGCATGGAACAGGCGTGACCTTCTCCTATACGCTGTGGGGGTTGGAGCTAAAAATGATGACTTTCAATTTGTGTATGGTCCGCAGTGTTTCTATTCGATTACTGTGGTAGCATTATAAAACGACCCCTAGAACTCGGTCTGTTCATCTGCTAAGGGTGCTCCAGCATCAAGGTCTACAGTTTTGACAAACTTACAGATCCGAAATTTGCTGCAATCCCAACTTATCCTGTTGTACTGCCGTTCAAGCTCGCCGACACCGATGTCAATCTCTTCGCAGAACGTCTGAAACCTCCGACAATTCCCGGAATGCCACCTGCTAACCCTAATAAAACTGTTCGTGCTCACATTAAACGATCAGCTTTCTTTCTCATTCTTATACAGTTACACGCAACTCAATCCATTGAGATATTGAAACCTCTGCCGGTTGTAAGCGGTGAGGGTTGGAAATGGACAACACGATACACTGGCGTGTCCGAGAATAGTAAGTTGTATGGAACGATGCGAAATGATACATTTGTGAATACCAGCGCCATGAATCAGAGAGTGGAATCATATTGACCGTCGAAAACACACTTGTCAGTCCGTCTGGCGAAGTTTATGCCAAGCTCTTCGTGAGTCCATACCATCTGTACTCTAATGTAGAGTTCTTTATGATTCCGTATTCTAGTCTTCTTCATTTAATCTCGGCGCAAAAACAACAGGCCATAAAGTTACCAAGTACATCGCAGGTCCACCTCAGGGCAAACCTATTCCTCAAGAGCGCAAGGCGGATTGGATCGTCACCGACCAAACAACTACTGAACAAGCCACCATTTATCGTCTTAGTGGGGATTACAATCCACTTCACATAGGCATGTATCCACTTTCTTCCATTGCCGCCATCCTTATACATGACTCAGATTCCAAAATTGGGAAAGCAGCCGGTTTCGGGGGCGTTATACTTCATGGCCTCTCTTCTTTTGGCTTCGCAGCTCGTGCGTTACTGAAAACCGTCTGCGTGAATGAACCAAATTCTCTCAAATTCATCGGTGTGAGGTTCACAGCACCCGTAAAGCCCGGAGACTCGTTAGAGACGAGCATTTGGGAAGTCGGAAATGGTCCTAACGGTACCACTGAGGTGGCATTCCAGACGAAGAATTTGACGTCAGGGAAGATAGTCCTCGGAAATGGTGCGGCGTATGTTGAAAAGATGGCCTGTTCGAAACTTTGACAGGTTCGGACCGCATGGTATTCGTACTTCATCTTTAGTCCACTCAATGAACCTGACACGTCGGAAATCGAACAAAACCAAGGGCTTGGCTTTTCTTTTGCTAGCTGGTTTTTTGTTATTAGTTCTGAAATTAATTATTTGATTGAAGATTCTTGCGGCTTTCTGGCACACACCCCTTACCCTGTACATGTCCGTATGCAAACGCGAAGGCCGTGTTTCATTTTGCGGACTGTATTTGGTTCAAACGGCGAAACGCATATCTGAAATGTTACCTCAGGCCAGCCAGGCATGTGTAAACGGTTACCCGAACAACACTGCACATCTTAGCTCGGGTCGGGAGACTGCAATGACTAATAAAACTGTTGCTTAAGTATACGTACACTTGGATCTGTGTTTTCAGATTCGCCATGATAGACTCCTAGTAACAAGTAACAAGCCTTAAGTATGTTTCGATCTGGCATTTTTTGAAGGCTTTGTAAATTGTAGGGCCATAGTAGCATATGGAGCTGGCGCCGATAATGAAACCACAGGCACAGTCATTGTCGGAGTCTTGCCCCACTCAATGAGTAAAGATTCTCGGCCCAACATTGAAGAGATTCTTTTTTCAACCCCAAATATCAAGTGCTGATGTATCTAGATAGCACTCTAAATTAGGCAAGCGTGAGTGATCTCCGCTTATTCAGCTGAAATTTCTCACAACAAATATTACAGAATATCTATTTCTAAAGCGCCACTATCAGGTATCCAAATCTGGCAAGTGAGAAAAACCAGAGAAACATTGGCTTCCCATCTTGAATGTTTTCAAGGCGCCTCCATCAGGTCATATGCCTACCAAGTCTATCTTACTAAAGTCTCAAAAATTATGTGTGCGGACGAATTGGGACAGAAAGTCTCGGCTCACTAAGCGCACCTGTCGGATCTATCTGTACATGTGCATCTTGCTCAAAACGGGCGCCGTCATATGGATTGTTTTCCGTTATATATAAATACTGGGGACATTCAAAGTGGCCTTTATTCATTTTCTCTTTGGCAATATGAGTGACATTCCAGCTACTGCTGAAGATTGGGTGCGTTCGGAGGATTATCAAAACTCATTTTTGTTGCCCAAAGACGACGTCCTCGATGCCGTTCTGAAGAACAGTGCTGAAAAGGGTCTGCGAGACATCGCTGTCTCCCCAAATCAGGGAAAGTTCTTGAACTTGATTGTAAAAACTATGGGAGTCAAGCGCGTCTTAGAAATTGGAACTCTAGGAGGGTCAGTATCACAATATAATCGGGAGATCACTCTTAAAGACTCATTCTGTACTTTGCATATCTAGATATTCGGCGATTTGGGTCGCCAGAGCTCTCCCCCCCGACGGCAAAGTGATTACACTGGAAATCTCAGAAGACGTCGCTAAAGTCAGTTTCATGACTTATTTAATTCGATATCATTGATTATTTGCAATTGCAACACTCCCAGATCGCACAGGAGAATTTTAGTTTAGCGGGACTATCAGACCGGATTTCTTTAGTACTCGGTCCAGCAGCCGAGACGCTGTCCACTTTGAATGCGGAGGAACCATTTGATCTCGCTTTCATCGATGCTGACAAGGCCAGTGTCCCAACCTATTTCAGAGAAGCCAAGCGCTTGGTGCGGAAGGGTGGCGTCATCGTAGGCATAAATGTGACTCCGGAATCTATTCTAAAACTCATACATACCTCCTTTTCAGATCGTTGACAATGTCATCCGTTATGGTCAAGTTGGCGACCCAGATTACTCCGACGAGAACGTTGAGGGGATACGAACCCTTCTAAAGACATTGAAGGAGGACAAGGATGTTGAGGCTACGACGATCAGCACCGTTGGCGGAAAGGGTTTCGACGGTTTCCTGTTTGCGTTGCTTAAATGAGGAATTAAATATCGCAGTTTTTCGAGATACAGCAATCCAAATTGAATACACTATGTGTTGCACGTACATGGGCAATGATACAGCTTTAAGAAATTGATAAAACTTTCGGTTAAATAAGATAAAACGAAGTATTTGGCCTGCCGCGAAAGTAAATAAAATAAACCGAAAAAGAACGTCTGCCAGCGAAAACCACAAATTGAAGGATCGCAACTATGTCACGTATAGCAGCGTTCTACGCTGTGTCGAGAATAGAAAAAGGGTGATGAAAGCGCCGACAAGGAACCCTGTGACGATGAAGGACGCGGTTTCTGTGACACCCGATGACCGTATGGTATCTCCGTCCTCATCATCTTCGCGTGGAAAAGGGGACAGTAGACTGATCCTTCGTTTCTGAGTAATGATCGAAGGTCTCTTGGTGAATGAAGCATCGTGTTGAGCCGGCGTGGGAGAAGAAATAAACTCTGAGACTACCGATGGAGACACAGACCGGGAGATGGGTAGTAAATCACGTCCTGACGTCGTAGTGGGTGATGGAGACGGAGGCAAGGATATTGTCAAAGGATCAACGATGGGTTCCAGAGCCGTTGTGGCCAGGGGTTCCAAGAAAGAGACGGTTCGAGAGGTCAAAAGTGGGGGTGAAAGACTCGCAAAGACGTCAAAGGAATTACTTCGACTATGTGAAAACGACAGGCGCTTTGGCGGAATGTCTGTATTATCGTACAGTGTTTCCAACGAAAATATCGAAGAGCGAGGAGATGAGAGATTAGAAACCGGACCGCCATCTCCAATGTCAGTCTGATCGCCATCATCGTCGTTCCAGTCATCGATACCATAATGTAATGGATGTCCAACATCGTTTGAAAGAGTCTGTTCGACTTGTTTCTCTAAATCAGAGTCTTCAGGGTCTCCCATTTGATCATCATTCCAATTGAGATTGTCGCCCATTTTCTCAGCTGACGGGGCATGAACTGTCAACCAATCTTCGATTGAACGAGAAAAAACCGGGGAACGACGAGGTGGCGTGAGAGGTGGAGAAGCGGGCACTTCCAAAGATGGCGCGGACTTTAGAGGCAAAGATGATTCTTCTGATTTAGGCGTCTTGAGGTTGACAGAATCAAAAGGGAACTGCGTCGAGACAAGATCGGTAAGTGGGACTGTGGCCGATGGGAGCAGTACAGAGTTTCGCGGGGACTCGGGCGGTGTAATTGGGGTTTGGAAGGAAACTGGAATGCGTGGTAAGATTGCTATGGACATCTTGAGTGATGGTCGACGCTCTGGTGGAGCAATTTCCTTGGTAAGAGGATCGAGTGTGACCAAGGTCGGTTCATCACTTTCTCCTAGCTCAATTTCGAAGTCGCCGTCCGTGTCCACCTCCAGGTCATCAATCGCAAGTGTTCTCTTATCCCGTGCTTCGAAATTCTGCTCCAGGTCGTTGATGACGAGTCGAAGACGCGAAATCTCTTCTTGATGCAAAGCGGCATACTTTTCTCTGAGTTCCTCACCAAGGGCAAGGGCCATCGAGTCGACGATCTTTTTAACTTCGGGATAATTCCCTACCCATGCTTCCCAGGGCCACTGTGAAATCGAAACGGCGAGCGTGCGGAGGTAAAAGATCACCTTGTCGAAATCGTCTTGAACAACCCGATGGAAGTACGGCCTTAAAAAAGCCATGGCAAGTCTGACTGCTCCTCCAGTCGAGTCCCGTAATTTGACGTCGTCAGGACGATTAAGAAAGAGAGTCGACATGTCCCGACAGAATTGTCGGTAGCTAAGTTTTCTCAGAGTGTATTTCCATGCGATCCGATCGAGTGGGTTGCCGTCGATCACTTGAATATCCTTGTTGAGGAAATAAGACGGTAACTTTCGAAGAATGTGA
>Ga0307514_10002784_pt1 | contig 17573 bp, 10 predicted proteins | sample 16_EM_MG_FD_203088 | JGI IMG/M metagenome (GOLD analysis project Ga0307514, IMG submission 203088) | Populus trichocarpa ectomycorrhiza microbial communities from riparian zone in the Pacific Northwest, United States - 16_EM | ecosystem: Host-associated > Plants > Roots > Unclassified | place... | reverse complement strand
TATCATGTCCATATGATCCTTCTTATGGGTTTTGACAACCTCACTTGGTTTTACTAATGCTTTGTTTTTTAATTGATTTTTTTTTTATGATTTCATCATTTTACATTTTGATTTTTGAGAATTGACTATCATTATTTTTTAGTTTTCTTTTATAATATCTGTGAGTTTTTTCTTTAAAATACAATAACAATACTTGAATAATTTTTTTTATATTACAAAAATAATTATTTGACCCGCGGAGAAGTATGTATTATCTATCTATAATGTCATATGTGGTGCATGTGTGTCTATTTTATGAAAATAAAAATAATTACAATTCCTTTTTTTAAAAAGAAGAAACTCTCTATTATCTCTTTTCTGTTCTCTATATGTATGTATGCACGTGTATATGTATGTATGTATAAAAGAGAGAAAGTTGTGATTTTGCATCTCTTCTTGTCAACAATCTCTCGGTCTTTCCTTTTCTATCCTCATCTTTCATCTCACATTGGAAAGGTTAGTCCTTAAATGTGATTCCATTTCTTTTCTTTATTTTTTCCAAGGTAAACTTTTGATCCTTATAGTATCTACAGATTTGGAGATGTTTCTGTATATAGCAAAGTGAGCTGTGAATTGGTTATAGTGATTAATAATAATTTTATGTGTTGAATGGTTAGGGTTTTTGGTGCTGTGATTGTTTGTTTCATTCATTCATTGTTGTTTCTTTGTGTTTATTCAATTCTTGCAGGTTTTTGTGCTTCAAAAGTGAAGTGAATGGATGGGAAAGTCTATATTGCTGTGTGAGCATGAATTAGGGTTTCAGATATGGATGATTCTTAGGTGTTGCAGATTGCTGTAATTCATACAAGTTTTCTGAGTCAGTGATTGGAAGAGTTTCTTTAACTTAAAAAAGAAACAAAAATTGAGTTGAAGGGAGTTCTTGGGAGTATTGGATGGGGAATAAGCTGGGGAGGAGGAGACAAGTGGTGGATGAGATGTATACAAGACCACAAGGTCTATATGCTCATAAAGATGTGGATCATAAAAAGCTAAGAAAGCTCATTCTCGAATCCAAGCTTGCCCCTTGTTTTCCAGGGGACGAGGACAGCTGTTATGATCATGAGGAATGCCCCATCTGTTTCTTGGTCCGTGTTTCTATCATTGTCTTTCTATCTAGTTTGTTTCTGTCTTTTTCTCCCTCAAGTTCATTTTGGTTTTTTTAGCTCATTTCCTTTGTGTTTGGTTGTTTGCAAAGCTGAAGAAAAAGAAAGGAACTTTTTTCCCCCTTACATTCGCTTTAATGTTCTCTTGAAAAAAAATGAAGTATTTGATTGATTCTTTCCCTTCTTTTTGAGAGACCTAGGCATATTCTTTTTTATATACCATTTTTTTCCCTCTCCCATTGTTTTGTTGGTGACCAAAGAGAAATAATCGATTTTATAAAGCTAAGATTTAATGGTATTAGACCCTGTTGTACATTGTTGGTGTGACTAACCTGGCCCTTTTGTTTTGTTTTTGTCTTAGTATTATCCGAGTCTCAACCGATCAAGATGTTGCATGAAGTGCGTCTGTACAGGTAATTGATTAATTGGCCATTGAGTTCTGCAATTTGACATATTATGTTAGTTATTCAAATCATTTATGGAATTTGAGCTGTGTTCTTTGTACAGAGTGTTTTCTGCAGATGAAGAATCCTAATTCAACCCGACCTACTCAGTATCCTTCAGTGCAAATTTTTTATTTCAGTTGCATATTTTGTTTAATTTGATTGTCATCATCTTATTACTTCCTGAAGCCATATTCCTATGCTTGCATTACTTAACAAGATCAGATGTCCATTTTGCAAAACCGCAAATTATGCTGTGGAGTATCGGGGTGTGAAAACAAAAGAGGAAAAGGGTTTGGAGCAGATTGTAAGATTTTATTGGCCTTTGTAACCGTAATTTTTGTTATTCTATGTACTGTGTGCCAATACTTTCCTTATATTGGTTGAGATTTATATGCATTTCTTCATTTTCTGCAGGAAGAACAGCGTGTTATAGAAGCGAAAATTAGGATGCGACAGCAGGAGCTTCAGGATGACAAAGAGAGAACGCAGAAAAGATCAGAAGTGAGTTCCTCAAGCACTAGTATTGCTCCAGGGGAGCTTGAATGTGGGCCAGCAGCTGGTATTCTCCTTTTAAAACTCTGGTAGCTACTGCTTGTATGCTTATGTTATGGTTATCATGATGGTTATAAATTTTCTTCTCCTCCCCAATCATCTCTCCCAGTTCCATCTGATAGGGCTCCAGTGGAAAGTGAGGACATTGTTTCGTCTCAATACTCAATCAGACATCCTCTGCACTCTGGAGGGAACAGGTATATTGCATCTCTAGTTTCTTTCCCCCATCAAGTTCTTGATTCAGGTTAGTGATACAGGTTCTATTATGATTTTTGTGAGACAAAACAATTACAAGGAAGACAAGATGTTTTATCCTTTAAATTGTGGGCTGCACATTTTCTTTTTTTCAAAGAAAAATGTTGTATTCCCAATTTTTTTTGTTGTCCTTTAGAAAATGTAACATTGTGGGTGTTCTGTACTTTTTGATGATATGATATCCTGTCAACTGTAGAGATTTTTTTTCATGGGTGTAGTAGTTTATAGGTTTGAAGAAGCTTGTTTTGCAATATACATTCTCTTGATAGCTAAGTGTTACATCATCTAATTCATGCACGGATCAGTTGTATATATTCTGAGGTATGAACATAGGCTAGTGTCTAAAGTTCTTGCTTCATCCATTTAGAGGTTGAAATATCTAGTGAAAGAGTCGAATGGGGTTCCTGTGGTTATGGAGTGAGAAGGAAAGAAGATGGCAGTGTCATAACTGCTTTACACTATTAAGACTCAAGAAAAAGAAAAAACAAAAGCTTCATTGCATGCTGCAGCTCATTGAGACTCAGAGTTGTTTTTTAATCAAGGGAGGGAAGAAGTTAGAATTACTGTAAGCTTTGTTTTGGTTTAATGACTTAAATTCTAAATCGAAGATGCAACATTTGTTATCTCACAACACTGGTTGCTTATTACTCAGATTCAGTATGCAATGGGATGGTTTTATTTGACACTTTTGTATAGATATGATCACCACCAGAACTCAGAATAGCATGCTTAATTCCAAATTTCCTGTTTAACAGTCTGTTATATTAGGCTTAATAAGATGTTTGAACTGATTCTAATTTTCTTCCGGATTGCCATTGTTCTAATTTATATATCAAATGTTCATTAAATTGTAGGGATGATGAATTTGACCTGGATCTTGAGGATATTATGTTAATGGAAGCAATTTGGCTTTCCATTCAGGTAAATGGTCTTTGATTGATTTCCTCCAACTTGTATGCAACATTGATTTTATTTGACTTTTTTACCTCTTGTATCTGATTGGCTTTTTGACATGTATCAGTCCAACATTATCCACGCACCAGCTACAACTGATTGCATCTTACCTGTGTAGGAACTGAATGTGATTTATCATTTTCTATACATCAACATTTAATGATCACCAAATTTATAATTATGGCTATGAGAGAGTACCTTTGAATCAATTCCTGGTAGGTAATGTAGAGGTGATGATCACCCATTTATAATTATGCCTATGAGAGTATGTTTGAATCAATTCCTGGTAGTTAAAATAGAGGTGTGTAAGAAACTAAAGCAATTTTTGGGATGCTCTTGCAAAATTGTCTTGTTTGACATTGCTGCTAGCAATGGATGCTCTTGATTCTCATTCAGAGCTTAAACAAATTCCCTCAACTATTGTGGTTGTGATTTAAGTCCCAAAGTAAATGGTCTCTTTTATGTCTCATCAAGCTAACATTGCTAATTTGGTCAGGATTCTTTCTGTGTTTTCCAGATCACCTCTCATAGTGGGTAAATGAAATTTATGATGTTAACAACAATACATTGGACCAAAAGATGCAAGCCTGGTGCTTTAAAAATAACTTGTCACATGTTCTAATTTACTTTTCAGTTCTTTTTATGTTCAGAAAATGATCATTTCAAAGGATTTGGACCTTTGCCTCTTCAGTTTTGCAGCAATGTTCTTTAGGTCCCTTTTTATTGTTTTTGCTTTGCCTTTACCTTTTCCATTGCCTGTTTCTATCTTAATCTTGCACATTTGAGTGTGCTGGAAGGATCCTTTGCATTTATCCATAGTAGTTATTATAGCATATGACATGGATTATCCATGCTATAAGATAATTTTATCAAGGTACTTATTGGATCAATAATCTATTAAAATGATAATATGAAAAAAAATGTGTAAAGTACAATTAAATATAATGAAATAAGAAGTACAAAATTTTATGTATTAGATTGCCTACCCAGTAGAATTGTTGAACAAATCTTACCTAATGTAATTTAGATCTAAATTTATGAAGGATATTTTAAAATTAATTTAATTTAGTAATTAAACAGCCAACATCATCCCCACAAGAATTTAGAGATATCATATTCAATAAAAGTTTTCAGTAGTATGAATTTAGATGGATATTTTTGTGTGTGATTTTGTGAGTCGGGGTAAGTGTGCCTAATAAGCAGAATCTGTGGTGTTATTATTGTAACACATTCTTTTTTTGAACTAATTTAATATAATTGTTGCAATTTATGGAGGACTTCGTAATAAATACAGTGGTGCTGTTAGGAATTAGTCAAATGAGATTGTTAATATTAGGGATGTGCAGATTTTTTAAATATTAATAATAATAACAAAAGAGAAATGTGCAATTGAATTTTTCTTTACACTTTAGAGGATATCTTAATATTTTTATAGAAAATCTTAAAAGGTGCAGAATATAATGGACAACATTTCAAAAGCATCATACTGCATTAGAAAAATCATCCGTGTGATTATGGTTTTTCTCTCTCAATGTATTTGTGTATCATCTAGTTTGTGGTCAGATGAATCAACCATGTTTCATTTCCTGATTATATAAATTCATAAACTTTTGTAGCAGTGCATGTTATTTTCTTTCTTATTCTTTTTGGATATATAAAAATCTGATGATATAAAATCTAAAGCCAGCCACTTTATAAAATTTTTATATCTGAGAAAAAAACATAACCCAGCACCTCTGTAGAAATCATAATAAGAATCACACCACCTAAATTATTGGAGTAGAGAGATCATAATTAAAAACAAAAATTCAAAATGGAGAACAAATTAGATTTATCTAGTAAATAGATGCGAGTGCCCAACAATTGAATGATACATCATCAGTTATAACTAGTATCAAACTCATTAAGTTAGTCCCTCTCTTTCTCCATCTGTCATGGCATTATGTTTCATCAGATACTATATCACCTATAGCTTTTCCTTCCGACTAACAATTCTTCTCATCTGTAAACACTGTAACCAGGCATTGTGTCTTTTTTATGATAGCTGGGTTCTTATGCATATGGGCATCTAGATGTAGCCCAGTGAACAAAGGAAAATAAGAAAATAAGAGGTTCAATGAAAATTGGAAGCGTTTCAAAAAGATTCCCAAAAGGAGATAATCATAGCCAGACCAATAGAGAAAGTAATTTAAATTTAATGCACGTTATATCAGCAAAAAAGGAGTTACTTCATTAGTTGATGATATCTAGAATGGAGGCCAGTTGAAGTTATTAAAAGAGGTGCTGCTTACAAGTATTTCTGGTTTATTGGTGCCTAAAACACTGTAATTATTGTAGGCTTTCCTCATAATGAAAAATAATATTTGTTATTGTTATTGAATTGCTTTCCATTCCTTGCTGTGGTATTGAATACTCTTTGCATATCTTTTTTTCTTATTCTTCCTAGAGAAGCTCAGGTTTAGGAATCCATTGCCTCTATGTGTGTGTGTGTGTGTGTGTGTGTGTGTTTAGGGGGGATGTATTTTTGACAAATAAAGTTGAAAGCTTGTGCAAATATAGATGTAGATATGGATGATAGACATTTTCTGTTGTCTAATATACACTTGGATGCACCCGCATGCATGCATGTGCTCCTTCTAAGGTGCTACTTTGGCAACTAAAAATTATGGGCATGAAGACGTGTTCACACAAGTATGCATGATCTAAAGAATGTTCTGTTTGCTATTTTAGCAACCGAGCTGTTCGTGCTCTGATATTGACATGGGAGATTTGACTCGGTTCTATTCCTTGTCTTGACAATTGACTTAAGATCTTAACTTACTCCAGGAAAATGGAAGACAGAAAAATCCGCTTTGTGGTGATGCTGCGCCATCTGAACAATTTATCATGGAAGCACGCTATGCTTCACCAGCAAAGGCACCACTGGCTGGATCATCATCCCCTTCTGGAGGTCTTGCATGTGCTATAGCTGCTCTTGCTGAGCGTCAGCAGATGGGTGGGGAATCACTTGTTCACAATAATGTAAATATGCCTTCATTCAACATGCTTCCAAGCACTAGTAGCTTTTATAACAGGCATGTGCAGGATGCAGACGATTACTCTCCTGCGCAGAGCTCTAGCAATGTGCTGCCAGATTGCAGGATGATTGTGACAACGGATGATGGGGACTGGGGTGCGGATCGTGGATCAGACGCAGCTGAAGCTGGGACCAGTTATGCTAGTTCTGAGACAGCAGAAGATGCTGGTGGAATATCTGCCCTATTACCCCCACCACCGCCAGATGAAATTGGGGGGAGCTTTCAGAATGTCTATGGAGCCATTGAGAGTTTTGAAGAGCAGATGATGCTAGCCACGGCCATTTCTCTTGCTGAGGCCCGAGCTATGACAAGTGAACCCCAAAGCGCATGGCAATAGTTTTCAGGGATAAGCTGCAAAAGTTTGAACAAATGATGCTGGCGAAGGCTTTTCAGCTAGCTGAGTACCAGGCCAGGGCAAGTGCACAATGCGTGCATGCAACTGGCTCAAAGGTTAAGGTAGTGAAGATTCTCTCTACAGTACTACGTATAGTTGTTAAAGGAAAAGGTATTGTTTTGGTGAATGAAAGGTTGTTTGGTAAACTATATTCATAATGATTCCAAGTCACAAAGTCCTTTATTTTCATGGATCTTTATCATTTCTTAGCTTGTTCAGGAGTCCCAGGGTAGCAAAAATCTTTTTTTTTTTCCTTTTCCACAATTAATGAACAAAATTGAAGAGTAGATTTGATTCGATGTCATCATAGCTCCCTACTATTGATATTGCAGAATCCTAATCCTAATCATTGGTTTTCAGTTATCGATTTGGTTGATCATTAACTCCTACCATCCCTGGGGGAGGGCTGGGAACTTGTACGTGAAGTTATAATAATCTTCGTGCCAAAACAGGTGTCTGAAGATTTTCAACACGGAATTAACTGCTCACACCTTACCTTCTTTCCCGTTCATATGAAAAAGACTAGCAGTGCTAATCTCATTAGGCCACCCGAACCCATCGCACCTTTGACAGGAGGAGGCCAATGGTGGTCTTCTCTCTACAAAGCCTAAACGGGTTTGTAAGATTTGGGGCAAATGCTACGGTGCTCCTAGTAATTATGTATGTATATATAAACCCGTAAGGGCTAGACCCTTCAAAATAAAAACCTCTCTATAGAAATTCTTAGATACCCAGCAACTCATTCAAGGGGGAGAATTTGAAAACAAAAGAAAAAACAACTGAAGGAACGATCAGTTATAAATTTACAACTCTTATGCTGGATCGCATGGTGAGTAGATGAAGCAAATGTACGAGGATCGACAGATTTGGGCTGAAAGTTTCCATATTTCTATGCTGGCCCAGGATAACCTCAATGAATGTGTGAATTAATTCATTCAATGTGGGGGGAAAGCTTAAATTTGCTTGAGTTTATCCGTTGTTGTAAATAGATTGAGAATCAACACAAGTTATGAAACAGGCAGTTCTAAATTATTCCAACAACAGGCAATTTCTTACATGTTTGCTTCCTGTTCTTTGTTGAAGGAGTAGCTAGACAGTGTTGGGTCCTATAAGAGACATGGTTTACGAAATTCGACGCAAAGGCAGGTTCAACCGAAGAAGAGATGTTGTTTGTGATAGAGAACGTAACTTTTTTTGATAAGCAAAATAGAGCCTGTTAAAGGCTGGACAAGCAACCCAAAGGGTTTTGAGTTTAACAAATCCAGCATACAAAAACAAAAGAATCCAAGGCAATATGAACTACAAGAATCACAAGACTGCAGATTAAAACAAAAAGGGTATGTAACTTGTTCATGCATGCAAGCTACTTGAATCTTATGGATTCCCATGTCTGCATCTCATATGTCCTATTTCCAAAGAAGATTGAGTTAAGGCCATGTAGACTCAAGTAATGTTTGCTGTCACAAGAGGTAGGCTTTGCAAATGCTGTTGCAACTCGAAATTATTTGATTATATTTGCGATGCTAGACTTGCTCTTCGTCTAGAATATAGCTCATGGCACATAATTTATTTCGTTTCATAGGGGATTGTTTAAATGCTTCAAAAGCTCTTGCCTTAACCCTTCACGTTTAACTAGGAAGGGTTGAGTTAATATTCTGTAAAATAAGCTTGGATTACCTTGCGGGGGCTTGGCTCAGAGATCGTTGAGTTTTTTACTACAAATTGCCTTTTAATTTTTTTCCACCTGTAATCGGACTGGGATTCGGTAATTCTGTTAAGGATTTTCATTTGGTTCAAGTTTCCCTTTTTTTAGGTTCCGACACAACAGTTGCTTGCTGTTCTTGAACAAACATTGCTTGAGGTTATCCAATGCCGAGATCAAGGTCTGAGAATACTAGCATGTTACCATTTATCCCTAATATAGCTGTTGGATAGAGTTCAAGACCAGAATACTGGCAGAAATCTCTGATGGTCATGTTTTGTCTGCTGTTTTTTATCAGTGGCTGTTGCAATATGTTTCCATGAATTTGGATTCATGCTTTGTAGTCGGGTCAGCTCGAACTTATTTCTCTTTGATCATTGGTTTATAAAAAACTATCTATTATTATTTATTAATTAATAAAAACTATATATATTTAAAGTATGTATATGTACATTAAATTATAAATATTAATTATATTATATTTAAAAATTCTAAATATTCTACAAATATATTTATATATTTCGAGTTATGTTCGGTAAATTTTAGATTTATATATCAGGTTAAAAAAATATCATTAAATTATCAACTCTAACGATGATCATCTGCAGGAGAGCGAGCTCCTCACCAAGCAAATCGGAACCATTAAATCAAGCAGTATCTGGAATTCCAGGTAGAAGAGACTATGTCCCTGATGTATTTGATATTGTAATATATAATACTTTTTAAATTATTTTTTGTTTGAAAACAAATTAAAATGTTTTTATTTTATTTTTACATTAGCACATCAAAAACATTAAAAAATACTAAAAAAAACATCAATTTAACATTACATTTTTAAAATACAGCAAAACGCAAGTTGAACAGTAATGCCAAACGGCCTCTAAATTGCAGATCAGAATCCAAAGATTGAAAGCATAACATTAAGCACCCAGAGCCACAGGAGATAACTGGTTTGGAACGGCCCGACCTATGGTTTCGAGTGATATATTTTCTTATACAGTATTTGACACATTCAATAAGCAGCGCACCTCAAGCAACAGAGGGTGAAGTAGATTTCCAAAAAACTTTTATCAAGGAAAGGAAGCAATGTTGGTATACAACAAAATCATTTACTAATCATCCTCATCATCGCTGTCATAGTTCTGGCATAGGGATTGTAGACCAATGCTTGGATCATTAGCTGTACTCTGCTCTACTTGTTTATTCTCCTCTGGCTTGTTACGGTCAGAAACTGCAACTGGTTTCTTTTTCACAGATATCCTGATCAACGGGGATCTAAATTTAGGTTTGCCATCATTTTGAGTCCCTGAAGCACTTGAATTTTCTGTTGACAACCAAGGAACATGAATGTCAGACTCACCTAGAATTTCATAATAACAGATGAATGTAACAAGTTAAACAAAAAGTAGTAATCTTAAGATGAACACTGATTGATCTTGGTGATATGTAAGAAATCAAATTTTCTAACATACATTTGGAGTACATTAGCATTTGAAGAATATTCCTTTGCATATAGCTTTAATAGCATCTATTTGGGACAATAACATACATGTTTCTGAATATGCTAGACCTCTCATGAAGACCACCAGAGAGGCGGTGAAACATTTTGAAATCAAATATACCTTTTGTGCAGGAGGTGTTTGATATTTATCAGAAATCAGAAATCAGAAATCCACTGAAAATTTAGCCACGGAAGAAAATTTGAGAATACTGTAGCTATCTATGTTGTTCTTGCCTCATAATAGTAGTAGTAGCATTAATCAAACATCACAGTCAATCTATCATTATTACCCAATGAATAGCTCCATCAAATCTCAACAAGGAATTTATATATAACTTATCTTTTCATTCACTGCTTCTAAATATGAACTCTAATTGCACTTCAAGAATTTTAGTTCTGAACAATATATGGAAGGGAAAGGTAAAAGATGACATAAAGTACCACTGTTATTTGAGCTATCTGAAACACTAGCTTTTGCCAGTGAATCCGTTGGTTTACTTGAAACTTCATCAGCAACCTTCCTCTTCTGCATAGCATGCACTCAAAAGTTCAAGTTAAGGAATCACTTGATCTCCACAAAAAGTCATAAATTACCATGCTGGAAGTTTGATACATTACAGATGAAAAGAAGGGAAAAAAAGGCAAACATAAATGGTTCAACAAAGCTCATGATGAGTGCAGTAGATGAAATGCTTCATAAAAACTGACAAAGTTAAGGCATGATGGCAGATGCACTGAGACAAAATTCTTGAAGAATGCGAAAGGTCATACAGACAGACTGTATTTCTGATAAATGACATTCAGGTAGGCTGCTCCTCATGTCTAATTGAATAAGGACTCAAAATTAGAATGCTCCAAAAAAGTCACTATCATAAAATTATATTTGAACACAGATCATAAGAGAGATGGAAATGTTGGAAAGTAGGACAGAAAATGTAGGAAAAAGGCTAATTTTTTATCATTTGGTAGGGTGAAAATGTGCAAGTACAGAAGATAAAAGTGGCAATATCAATATTTTCACAAGTATGGGCATCATTGTGAAATATTCATGTATATTATATATCTTCCCAGTCTTCATATATTGATCCAACTGTCATAATTAGCTTCACTCCTGCTATGTGGCTTTACAAATTGTATTGATCTAGGAACCAAATCATAGGTTACATGACCAAGATTCAGGACCAGTGAACCAACAGCACCAGGATTAGTATATACACCTTTGCATACCTTGATCTATCTCAATTCTAAACTAAAAATTCATTCTGAGAAAAGTTGATTTCAGTAGGATTGATAGAAACAGTTCAGATAGATTATTGAAGTTTGGAACTAAATAATTGAATATTTCTGTTTTTCAATAGGAAAACTCCAAAGCACACACACTAGCTCATTCCTTGGTGTTTTGATTATACAGAGAGATACATCTGTTTTCCAAAGTCAATGCATCCAAGCTGAGTTGTAATATTTCCAAAGTGATTAACCTCACTCAAAGGTCAAAGCCTCCATACAAACAACAGTTAAAGGGGTACAAAAGTCATATTTGCAAGTAAAAGTACGAAGATAATAGATTTCACTTGAGATTAACCCCTTTTCTTGGACAGAAGTAAAATATTTGTGTTCTACTAAATTATACTGATGGGAAAAATTGCCCGAGGTAAAGAATGCATGTGAAAAATTTTACAACTATAATTGGATCTCTTCTCATATTTTCCTTTAATAATTAGGCACAATATATTCCAACCATTCACTTTTTCCTCTTACTTCCAGAAAGTGACCTATATAAAGAAAAAGAAGATTTACAAGATTCTCATACCTTCAACTTATCACTTGACATGTTAAAATCTTCATCGTCATCAGAATCTTCATCTGAAATTCTTCGAATAACCTCTGTTTGTCTTTGCTTTAAAATATAAACACAAAACAAACCATTTTATGACCACCTAGTCATATAGAAGGGAGGAAGGGGATGCAAATGAGCAGGTCTGGAAGGAAACTAGCAAGTATAGAAATTGAGTACTAACTTGGAATAATGATTTTATAAGAGCTTCATCCTCTTCCTCCAACTTCCTCTCCTGTCAGCAAGTAAATCCATTGCCAGATTCAGAATAAGGCAGTACAACACAGAAATGAAAAGGCAAATGTCCCGAGAAAAAAGCAAGCAAGCATTATTCCTGCAACTAGAATCTCTACTTTGGTTTTCACACATTTACATGTAACGTTATATGTAAATGCAAAGAATTCACATTATGCTTTAGTGCATTTCATTTCAATGGGCAAATTTATTCCTATGGAAAAGATTTAAAAGGAAAAACCATTGAATATCTTAAAACTCGTACCTTTTCAGAAGCTGTGCGCTGCAAAGCCTCAAGCATTGCATCGACACTGACAGTAGCATGTCGAGACTGCAAAAATGAAAACAGAATCAGTACAGGATGACAAAGTAGACCAAAACACAATAATTTAACGAATAACATCAAATCCCACGAACCAATTAATTACCTTCATGGACTTCATTTCATCAAGTGCAGCAAGAATGTCAATCTCTCTTTTAGAATCCAAAGTTCTGTTCTCCAGTGATTTCATGGCATCCCCCATCTCTTCTGCAACCCTCTTTTTCTTCTCAGTGTCCAGTTCCTACCACCCATAACAACATTATTCTCCAAACTAAAAATTCTCACAGACAAACAACAACCAAAGTACAACGTTGTAACTAATATATTTTTACCTCATCCTCGGCACGCCAAGGTTCAAAATTCCGCGTGGCACCACTTTCGACTGTATAATCCGAGTTTTGAGGATCTGTCTTCATTGCTAGCTCGGCCGAACACCTCGTACATTTGAAGTAAAATCTAAATATTTGTATTCCTAAATACGTCTGCAAAAAAAAAAACAAAAAAAAAAGAACGAAAAGAATCCTTCCAAAACACTACCAGTAAAAATAAAGACAGACAGAAAATTAAAAGAAAAAAAAATACCTCGCCAATGACATCTTCTTTGCGAGAATTAAACTTGGTGCCTTTATAGATGTAATTACCACAAGTATTGCAACGGATGCTCATAGGAAGCATCATTCGGACCTTTATCTGTTGGTTCTTGGGTCTTCGGATCCTGGGTAATTTCGATGGATCAAAATCTGGTGGGTAGTACTTGTTTAACACCTTTCTTTCTCCCATCTTCTCTGCTTACTTGCTTCTTCTCGCGACAACCACAAAAAAGAAAACCCTAATTACTCAGATTTGTGTTTGAAATTTGCTAATTGGTTTTCCAGCAAGAAAGATAGAGAAGGCTACAAGGAAGGAGGACAGCTGCTTCGTCATATAGTTATTAACTAGTTTTTTTTCCGTGCTACGCCACGGTGGAATTATCTTTTTTTATCAACCTTAAAACAATATATAAAAATGTTAAAAGTTAAAAATTTAATTTATATTGGGCTGAAATATTGTTTTAAATATTTAAATGGTAACACCGATTATATATATTTTTTAAATAAATAATAAGATAGTAGCGTATTAAATTAACTTGATCAATTATGGTTATTTTAAAAAACTTGTAATATAGATATGTGATAGTGATAAAATTATGAAATTCACAATAAAAAATCTAATTACAACGAATCATATATTAAAGGTAAAATGTCAAAAAAATAATAATTTTTTTAAAAAAATTACTTGAATAAATTTATATCGATGGTCAGCACAACATCTTGGGATGAGAAAAATTTCTTAACCTAAAAAAAAAGTTAAAGATATGCTAGGACTTCCAAATAAGTAAAAGAAATTCAAGACCTGAGTTATTGGTTTGATTGAGTTTAATAAATTTAGTTAATCCAATTATATATATATATATATATATATATATATATATAAATCGCAACCCCTAAAATCCTATATGTTAAAGCAAGAAACTCAATCCTCAACCAATTTAATTTTGAATGATAGAATTGAAAACAAAATAGCAATATAAGGAATGAAGACCAAACATGAAAAAAAAAGAATAAGGATGAAATTGCAAAAAACAAATAAAATTTATAAGTCAACACAAACAAAAAAAATCAAAAGAATAAGGATCAAATTTGAGAGATTAAAAACTGAAGGAAGACAAAAATGAAAAAAAAAACTTTCCAATTTGAAGTAATTTTTTGAAAGATAACAAATAAAACAGGGATTAAATCTAAAGAGGAAAGAAGTCTAACGATTGTTGTGATTTTTTCATGGGCAGTGCATAAACCAAGGCATAATCACTAAACACATGCCATCTAGGAAGGGAGAGAACACCAAAACACATCAAATAACACAGTGGAACAAATGTTTTTACCATAAGAGTCAACCACACATGTCGTCTGAAGGCGATGGAGTGGTTAACGTCTGCTATGCACGCGTCAGTAGCTTTTTGTTTTTGTTTTTTCTATTTTTTATGTATTAAAAGACAACATCATCCACATGACCAAATAATTATTGCTAAAAAACCATATGGGAATGACAAATTTGCCCTTGAAAAGATGCTTTGAGAATTTTCATTTTAAAGGTGATAGAGTCATTGCTCTATTCTTAAAAAAGTGAAAAACCAAGAATGCCCCTAGCCATAGTTAAGTGGAATTTTGCTTTTAAGGATACTAAAGTAAATTCACTATACAAAAAGTTTATGAAAGGACATAGATGCCCCTCAACAATTGTAAATTGACAAATAAACCCTGTGAAAATACAAATCTACCCTGTAGGTCTGTTTAAATGTTTTTTTAGGGGCAAAAAAATAATTTCAATATTATAATCCACAGTGAATAACGCCTATTGTACAATGTTTTTCCCACACGAAATAGGTTTTGTTAACTAGATTGTATCTACATTGCAGGTCCACATTATTTTTCTAGCAAAATATTTAAGCGTTGTAATCACGTTTTTAAAAAAGAAGAGAAATCCTATAATTTTTTTAAAAAATTAAAATTTAAAAAAAAGAAAGAAAAAAATGAGGCTACTCGTTATAGGCCTAGTAAACTAGGCTAAATGCCTGGCCCACTAAGAAAGAGCCCATGTGCGGGCCTTTTTTAGGCGCACTCAAGGTAGAAAAAACACACTCCTAATATTAACTCCCCTCATCATATGAAACTATCTGACACAAAATTCAACTGTTTTAGTGGTAGAATCGTCTCAAATGAAAACTTTCTCTCTCTATGCTAGAATCTGACGACCCCCTCTCTCTCCTCCACTAAAAAAAGACTAAAAAAAAAGGAAAATAAAGTTTGGTGCCTAAATTTAATTATTTTTTCAAATAGAGGGACCGATTAACCTAACATCTAAAAAGATTGGGGATTAAAATGAGTTTTTGAAACAAGTTTCAAAGCCACCACCTTTTTTACTCGTTCTTTTAACTTAAATCCTCTATCTTTCAATTCAACCCTCCCTCTAAAAAAGATATGCAATTGGGTGTTAATTTGGGCAAAAAAAGCTCAATTGTGAAAAATAAAAGTTCAAGGACCAAATCATATTTTTTAAAAAAAATTCATTGTTTAATCCACAATGATATATGAGAGAATGAACAGTAAAATAGCTATAGTAAAACCTCTATCTCTTTTATATTACACTATAATCTCTACCTAGGTCAACTAACATGAGCGCGAGTCATGGGTCATGTTATCCTAGGTTGCTCGAGTTTATATATATATTGTGACCTAAATGACAATAGATTGTGAAAACTACCCCCACCATCACATATAAAATGAAAGGAAAAGTTAAGTTATAATATTTGCATGAGCCCTTATCTTTTGCTTATTACGAGGAAGGGTAACTTCATACTTTAATATTTGATTAAAGTTAACAACTTTTTATTTATTTATCAATTTATATATTTTCCAATTAATTTTATTAAGCATAGATATCGTCTTTTGATTTTTTAACTAATAACTTTCATGATATTGAAACACATATTTAGAACATTGATACCTTTCTTTTTTATGTTTGAAATGGACTTAAAATCATACCTATAACGTAACATGTTAAACATATAAACTCATTCTAAATTATATAATATAGTTTTGGGGGGAAACTGTGTACACTTTGGGTTGGGTGATTTCATTTTTATTGGGCATACTTGCTTTTAGCTTATGTTTGGGCCTAGTTTTTATGTTAAGTTGAAATTTAGTTTGTCACTCTATTTGTGCTAGTCATTAATCTTGTTATTTTTAATATTAATTTTTGCAATTATTATTATTGAACTACAATGATATATTAACCTGAAAAAAAGATTAAATCAATATTTTTGTTCCACTATTTATTATTGTAAATCTCTTCACATAGTAATATGAATAAAGTTGTTTAAGGAACAATTCCATCCTAGGACATGACTATTTTTCGCAACTCACCCCCCCTCTTTTTTTTCCTCTTTTCCAATGTTTGCCATGTATTTTTTGATTTTTTTTCCCCTAATTGTTTTTACTTATTTCCCCTCTATTTTGGTCACTTCCCTCTTCTTAGTCATTACTTCTTATATGTTGTTATGTGATTGCCTTTCGTGTGCTCTTCTAGGTTGGTTTTCTCTAGGAGGTCTTATATGTTGTTTACTATTCTCTATGGATTACCTCTTTATATGATTTTTATTGTCCTCAACATAATTTTTTTTTTATACTTTGCCTCTTTTTTTATGTTCATTTTGTCCTTTTTTCTTCTTCTTTTTCATTGTGTTGTTGTTGCTAGGGTGGTTTGTAATTTATCCCTTTTTCCTTTTTTTTATAATGTTTTAGCTATCATTCATTTACGTTATTGACTTCGAACTTTTTTTTAATTAGTTTAGTGTAGGTTTCCTAGATTAACATCTTTTCTGCTAATTCAAGAAGTATTGACACACAGGAAGCACACCTTTTCAAGCAACACGTACTCCACAAATGTTAGAAATTTCTCAAATAAGACAGCAGGTGGGCAGATCCATTCACTTAAGTGCATAAATATTTCTGTAATTACAATGTTCAAGATAACATATCTGTCATCATCCTGCAAGCAAGCAAAAAGAAAAAGTTAAGGCACACGAGCTACTATAACAGCAACTACAGTTACAAAGACATTTTTGAGACAAAAGCTTCCTTGTGAAAGGAAGCAAACAGGAAGTTACTGCAGAGAAATATGCACAGTAAAAAGTGTTTGAAAGCGAGGAAACCATGGGATGGAAAAACATTTTGAGTTATATCTCCACTTGTTTGGTTGAGAAGAAACAGAAGAGAGGATGTAGAAAGAGGCAATAAACTTTTCTGAAGGCTTCCCCATATCTTATCCATCAGTAAGAGGCAATAAAGTTTTTGATGGCAGATACATTATCCTTATATAAAATATGGACCTTTTGTTTTGCATCCCTTTCCCTTTTTTTCAACCAAATAGAGGAGATATACTTGGAAACAAAGTCATACCTTTTCTGAAAGGTGATGCATTGGACTGAGGGGAAACACAACTAGTAACTTCTTCAACAATACTGATGAGAAGCTTTGATCAAGAGGTGGTGATTCGGGATGACCTTGCTGAATCCCATGGATAAAGAATGCGACTGCAAGATCTATGCTCCGAAGTATGTTA
>Ga0307514_10002783_pt1 | contig 17586 bp, 9 predicted proteins | sample 16_EM_MG_FD_203088 | JGI IMG/M metagenome (GOLD analysis project Ga0307514, IMG submission 203088) | Populus trichocarpa ectomycorrhiza microbial communities from riparian zone in the Pacific Northwest, United States - 16_EM | ecosystem: Host-associated > Plants > Roots > Unclassified | place... | reverse complement strand
CGGTGCATACGTAGCCTGGTAGTCGATGCCTTCGATTTGGTGATTTCCTCCACAGACTAGCCTGGCCTTGAACCGCTGCACATTGCCTGCTCCATCGCGCTTGATCTTGTATACCCAGTGACTTGGGAAAGCCTTTCTCCGTTCCGGAAGCTCCACGAAATCTCCAAAGACTTGATGCTGACCAATTGCATCTAACTCTTCTTTCATCGCCGTATCCCATTTCTCGGCGAGCGGAGACTCGGTTGCTGCTGTGTAAGACTTTGGATCGTCGATGCCATCCTCGTGATCGTGATTATCGGAGATCCCAGCTGCAGTGTAGATGGGAATCAGATCCTCAAATTCCTCATCTTCGAGAGCCAATTGTGCAAACTCTGCCAACGTATCCTTCCCAGCGCGGTTCTGGCGACTACCTTCGGCCAGCGGCTTCCATGCATCTCCAAGTGACGTCTCAAGGCCAGCCAATTCTTGTGACTTCTTTGTATTTGGCTTCGGAGGCTCCGGAGGTGGATCGTCGTCCAATGACTCCTCCGTTTGACGTTCGGTTGGTTGCTTCTCTATGGGTTTGGGTTTGGGTTCCTCGATGACGTCTCTGTAGAAGTGCTCGTTCAACATTGCTTCGTCAGCAGCATTCAGTGCTGTGTACCGCTTTCCTTCTCTGAATACCACATCTCTGGAGCGGTGAAGCGTCTTGCCCAATTGGTCGTATATGAAGTACTGCTTAGTCGATATGCTGTACCCAAAGAATCTGCCAGGAGTGGCTCTGTAATCCAGCTTCTTTCGTTTCTCTTTCAGAACGTGGACGAAAGCCAAGCATCCGAACACACGGAGATGCTTCAAAAATGGCTTGCTCCAATGCCAGGCCTCGTACGGGGTTTTACCGACTACCGATCGCGTCGGAGTGCGGTTCTTGAGATAGACTGCCACTGAGACTGCAAGTGCCCAGTACTTCTTCGAAAGTGCGGCATCGTCCAGCATGCATCGTATGCGCTCCATGATAGTGCAGTTCGCCCGTTCGACAACACCATTAGACTGAGGAGTGTAGGGCGTAGTCGTTTCCTTTAAGATCCCTTCTGATTTTAGGTATTCTGCGAATGTCTTGGAGTTATACTCACCGCCTCCATCAGTACGAAATCGCTTCACTTGCTTGCCCGACTCCTTTTCTCTAAGAGCCTTCCATTCTTTGAATTTCTCAAGGGCTTCCAACTTGTACTTCAATATGTACTCATTCATATGCCTCGTGGCGTCGTCCATGAAGAGCAGCATATATTGACCTCCTCCGATGGCTGTTTCCAGAGGACCGCATATGTCCGAGTGCACGAGCTGCAGAGGCTCAGTGGCATGGGAGGTGGTGGGAGTAAAGGGCTTCCAACCTAACTTGCAATTGATGCAGCTCTCGCAATCGCACTTCCCGGTCATCGTCGGAGCGTCGGGAATGACCTTCGGCAAGATCTCCGAAGCCTTCAGACCGACGTGTGCCAGGCGGTGGTGCCATAACATGCGCTTCTCTGCATCGTGCCGAGATGCATGCCCAGTCGTCTTAAGTGCCAGCAGGCAGCTGTTGTTGTTGTCGACATTGGTGTATTCGGTCGATCCGGAAGCTCAATCCAGAACAGGATCCAGAACGAATAGCCCATCGACCTGTGGTGCAGTGGCAATCAACTTGCCATGGCGATTGTAGAGGTTGAGACCGTAGTGATTCACTGGTTCGACTATGACGTCCTTGTCCATGATCTGAGATTGTGAGATGAGATTGAACGACCCCAGCAAATGCACCATTTCTTGGAGTATGATCGTTTCCATCTTTCCATCTGGTAGGCGACAAATCAACCTAACACTTCCATATCCGGATGCAAACATTGTGACCCCATTGTATCCCTTCACCATCTTCGTATTCGGAGGATATTTGGTGTAGGTGATGAACATTGATCGATGGCTGGAGATGTGAGTTGTGCATCCGCAATCAATAAACCAATCACTGGATGAAGCATTTGAGCTAGCCACCATCCAATAGTTCTCGATCGAAGTAGTCTCAGTCGATGCTTTTGCTGCTGTGTCGGCAGACTTTGGAGGATCGCTGCGTTGCTTGCTCAAGCAGTTGTCGGTGGTATGCCCTCGCCGCTGGCAATGAAAGCACTTCCGGAAATCCTTCTCTTTCCTATCATCCTTATTATCTCTCTTATCATCTCTCTTATCCCTCTTTGGACTTCTGCCGCCTTTACCGGCTTTACCGCCTTTGCCCCCCTTCTTTGCAAAGAGCAGAGCTTCTGTAGCGAGCCCATTCTCTCTCTTGATTGCAGCTACCTTTTCGACGAGCTTGGTGACGATGTCATCGGGCGTGGCGGTCATCGTGGCGTTTTTGTCCATCATGAGCTCCAGGAAGACTTTCCACTCGTCGTTCCTTGGGATCCCGTGAAGGAGGTAGAAGATGTGTTCTTGCTCGCTCATCTTGGCGATTGTCTTTGCAGTGTCCGTATCGGCATCAGTGTTAGTGGTCGATGGTGCAGTCGGTTCTGCGCAGAGATTGTAATCCTTGACTTTCCGATCGATCCGCGATGCGTAATTGTCGACATCTCTGCAGTCCTGTAGCTTGATGCTCCAAAGGTCTTCCCTAATCTCGAAGATGTTGAGCTTTAGCTTGGATTTGTAGGCTGATGCTAGCTTCTCCCAAAGCGTCTTCGCATTATCGATGACTGTATATTCCGCTTGTATCCTCGGTTCCATGCTGAGCAGGATAGGCGATCTGGCAACACCATGGCGATTCATCCAGTCTTTGGAAGCGGCCTTCTCTGTAGCGGTCGCGTTTGCTGTTGGCTCTTCCAGCTTGTCGTCGTATCTTTTGATGATACCATACACTTGTTTCTGCTCGAGAAGTAGTGCCATCTCGGTTGCCCATTGTGCATAGTTCGGGCCATGGAACTTGGTGATGGTGATCGTAGTCAAACTCATCTTGTGTCGCAATCGTCAGTTATCGTAGTCTCTCAGACTCTATGTTACAGGTGACATACAGCAGCCGCCGTCAGAAGTACAGCGGGGTGCGGGGTAATTGCTTAGCTTGTGGAGACGCTTCTCTGTGACAATGACCTCCACTTGACAAACGAAAATGGAAGTGTTGATCGTCAGTGCCCTTTTTAAACGCAAGGGCTCATAACCTGTTGACCGGTGGCGTGTGCTCGAGTAGTCGAGTGGGCTTGGGCATATGCGAAGGTGTCTATTATATCGTGTAATGAGACATGTCGCATCGACATATGGTCGATCGATGACTAATGGTGGTAACTACAAAAGAGGTAAGTTACATCATAGTCCTTGGCATAGTGATATCCGTACTTCCAATCAGCTCAACAGCTCTCTTGTCTAGAAAGGCTGGCAATACATTCATTATCTAGAACTAGTACTACGTCTGTTTTGAATTACCAGACCTATATGACCAATAATGGTTGACACTCCATTGACGCTCATTGTCAGGATGAGGCAGGGAACATGTCACGGCTGTTGTTACCTCAAAAGGTTGCCAATATCTTACAAATGGATGTCTGTAACCAATCGGAAATTACATTAGCCAAAATGCAATGCTGAATACCTTGTATGCTCTGTTGATGTTCATTCTCAGAATCAGATAGCGACTGTGTCACATTCATTTTGGCTTACGAAGGTTGCTAATACATCGGTTATGTATAACATCAACCAAATCACATTTCAATAACCATACTTACAAGACCAAAGATTGTTCATGCTCTGTTGACACCTATTTAATATATTGGCCAATCACACTATACTGCCATTGCTAATGGTATTCATGATGGTATGTACTCATTGGTTGCGTATCTGACAGATCGAGACTCAGCCCAATTGGAAAACCAAGTCTCATAATATTGATGCACTTTTGGAGAGTGTTAGCAATGATTCCGGACAGACGCTTTGGGTCCGGGTCTGGGTCAGAACCATAACGTCGCCAAATACACTGTCTGGGTCGTCAATACACTCGAACTGTCAATTTGGGTACTGTGCGTTGCACAGCTCTGAACCCGTCACAATTTGGAGAGTTGTCAGTGGGTTGTCCCGCGGGTCCGTCCGTAGATTCACATAATGCTCTTGGATTTACTGTTTGATAATTGAATTTGAACGAAATCACTTAACGAATATCCAGAAATACCTTTTTAACACTTTGCAGGTTGCAACATCAGCTAGTTTGAAATCAATATTTTTCCTTTGGTTTTTTGTATTCAGGAGTACTAAAGCAGTCATTTGTTCTGTTATGATCTCATACATCCAAGCGACGCTTTCATTACCCAATATACAAGACCAAAAATGGTTGACGCTAAGTTGATGTTTATTTTCAGAATGGGGCAATTACCGTGTTGCTTTCCTTTTCGCCTATACAGGCAACCAGTCCATCCATCATTCCTAACCACTACTAGATCACGTTGTCATTCCCTGACATACAAGAATAAAAACCGTTGACGCTCAGTTGACACTCATGTTCATGATGGGTAAATGAACACAACAGGCATTGTATGTCGTGAAATGGCTGCCAATACATTGTATATGAATTGTTACCTCAATTTAAAAGTAAGATAACCCAAGATGCGAAGGGAAAAATAGTTGACACTCAGCTGTTGCTTATTTTCAGAATGGGGCAGTGACCGTGTCACTTGCTGTGACGCTATAAAGGCAGCAAAATACCACAGTTATGGTACTCAGCGATTAAATCACTTTACAATTACCATGTTTTTATAATCAGAAATTGTTGACGCTCCATTGACGATCATTTTGCCATGGGCACATCTGCAATCTGCAATCAATTGATTTTGCAGAGTCTATTATTTATATTGTTTTAGCAGCCTTTCTAGCATTTTCATTGACTTTCTCCTTAATCACTACATTGTTCTTTAATAATACATATAAATCTATTCTTTAAAATATACTTGACAGTGTCCACTAATTATATATAATAATAGAAGCCAAAATCCTGTTCCTTTCGATCAATACTCGTCATCACTTGCAGGTTCACATAACAGGCTGCGCTGGGCTTTAAACTAGATGTTAGCTGCATCACCACACAGCAGATAGTATACTAACCAGTGGATGTTCCATTATCAGTCAGCATATCTGGATCGAAATCTGTATCATGCTGGCCATCCTGGGCATATGCATCATGAGTAAATAATTCAGCACCGGGAAGAGATGTATGTGAATACACATATCTGGGCGGCAAATTGACAATATGGGAACTTTGAGCGCCTGCATTGGTACCGGGTGGAGCGGGTGGAATCCTGGGCAGAGGTGGTGTCGCCTCTGGAGTCGGCTATCTGTGTCAGTCAGGTGAAGGTGCACCTGGTCCTCTGCGCCTCTAGCGTATCTGCGGTGTCATTATAGTGCCCTACAGGTAGAGAAGGTATCTGTCCGTGTGGTTTTGACGAAGCATAGCTGGGTGTCTTTCATTTGCAGCCTTTACCGATTTATGCCGCAGAAACTCAACACCCCGCTTCTTCTCTTTTGGGACTTTGGCGGAGGTTTCTTGATCAGGTACCACATTTCTTCATTTGCGGCGTGCGCAAGCCCGCCTTTAGACACTTTGGCCATATGCAAGGCTGGGCACATGTCGGACTATTGCAGCTGTACACGACCTCCTTGCCTTGCCATAGTGGCAGACATGTTGAAAACCTACTAGAATTCAGTTGCTGCTTCTGACAATCAGATTTGGCTATTACCACTACCATATACGCTTCCGTAGTCTCCTCTACAGTGACTAATGCATGTTTCGTCACCTCCTGTGGATGCTTATGGAGGAATTTGTCTGCAAAATTGCCAAACCTGACAACATTATGATGATCGATTTCGCTGACTTTGCGGACAAATGCCATGGGCTACATTGGAGATTTTCCATTATGGGCAGCAATTAATTGGTTACATAGCGCTCTGCATACACACACTGTACATTATATGCTCAATTGACGGCTGTTCAGCATGGTATGGATATACTCACATCCAATTGCATGTTGCTATCTAATTTTTCTGCTTCTAGTCTTACAGATGAGTATTACATATACACCCTGGGTCGTATGTTTGGTTGCTGCATTAGCAGCATCACGGTGGACTAACTGGTGTCTGTATTCTTGATATGTGCCACTGAGTGATGTGTTGGATGAAGCGCCCATTGATTGACTTGAGTCGGATACAGTCTCCCCTGGCTGAGGTGTTTATGGATCACTGTTTAGTTATTGTTGAATAGGAGGGGAAGATCATAACGAAATGAAGTGGGAAGTCCTGATCAATATATAGTTAGCTTCATGTCAGAATGGCATAAGTAGCAGCCAAGTTGTACATTATACTCAACATAACTCCTGGTGCGTATGGCTGCAAGTTCCAGGGATTTCCCACTGTCCCACAATTTACAATATGTCGGTCCGATGGTGTTTATTTGTATTGAGGGCTCAATTGAGGTGTACGACAGCCGAAATATCATGATTGTCAGATATAAATAGGAAAATTTTCGATGGTAAGGATGTAGGCTGATATTTGCCTCAAACAATCCCCTACATAATAGATTCATCTGACGTTAACAATCAAGTGACGTTGTATGGTTAGCCTAATATCTTGCGTTGTTTTGACAGTCGAAAGCCAGATTTGGGTTTGTTCAACATGATTCAAGGTACCAACCCTGACATAAAAGTCACAGCTTCCGTCTATATTGCCCATATATTACAGCATCCATCATCTCGCCCAATAACACAGTCAACACAAACAACAATAGATAATGCTCTGAAAAAGAAATTGTTCCCACTTCTCGCTGGCAGATATGGCAAATCAACAAAGCGAGCCACATGATGATATCATCAAGCGAATGAAGGCAAGAGTGGCTTTGAACCAGAAAGAGTCCGAGCGCTTGGGGCATTGTGTAGCTTGTGATCCAACAAGAAGCTTGCAGCAGAAAAACTATGGCAAACGCACTTCTTAAGCAATGAAGAGAAGGTGACATGGAATGAGGATTATATTGAGAGAGAATCCACTGGGGCAAGAAACCGAGTAGATGATGCAGAGGGACTGAATACGTAGCAGCAGGAAGCTATGGGGATAGCTGAGAACGTGGGATTGATGACCAGATTGCCCGAAGAAATGTTTCCACAGATGACAATTGCTATCGGATGCAGGCTGAGCAATCTTGCAAGTTCCGACGATCGGGAGGATAGGGAAGCTGGGGATGATGAAGATATACAGCAGGGCATGCGGAGCGAAGATGATGGACCTGGCTGGGTATTGGGCACAATCTCCGAAATAGTACACCAGCACATTAAGAGGTTTCAGCAGAAGCAGATGAAACTTGATGAATTGAATCAACCGGAATGGGGGGACACAGCCGACAAATTCTGTGAAAGAGATAAACAGTACAGCAAATCTGAATTGATAGTTGTCACGGTTGATAAACTGCAAACAGATTATGATGCAGCTGCACCTGCACCCACAATATTTCGAGAGCTTATGGTGTGTCTTGATATTTTCCCGGGACTTGTGCAATTGCTCCAAGGGACTGCTCGCCCAGGAAGTACTCATTTGAGGTCAGGTTCTGGGAAGCTACAGTCAGACGCAGGTATAACTGCGCTTTCGCTTGCTGCGGAGCATGATTCATCACATATGCGGAATGCAATGCCTGTTGAACCCATCAGCTTTTACCCATGCATTTAGCCTCCCCAGCTGATCGCCATATAGAAATCAGATCCGGACCAAGACACAGCGATGGCTCCTGCATTATCAGAGGAATCGATAGGCAAATTGTAATTATTGACGTCATATCTTGGTGCAAAGCAATTTGTGTACCAATTTTGCTCCTTGTCAGTTATTTCTTCCTTTCAGTGACCAAATTGTGAGACATGATATATCGTCTATGCATGTACAAGGGTTGAACTCACTATGCAAAAGTTCGAGATCCCAAATCCAGTTGTAAGACAGCCAAGTTGCTTGATATCTGTTTGCCGATTCCTGTTACCAGTGAAAGCAAATTCTGAATTTGTAACGAAATATACTACTAAAATTTAATTGAGTGCTATCATGGGAGTCACAGAAGAACTGGTCTGTACTCACTACAAATATGTCTGAAAGACAACCATCATGCTGCATTTCTCCTCCTACCAACTGCAATACTCTCCACGCTGACCGGGTGCACATGGTTGAGGTATTGAAAGTTGGCTGTGGTACATTATGGAAATTGAAGAGAAGGAGCTGGATGAGAAAAGATCAGGGTGTTGAGCTATATTAATCGAAATATAATGAACTGATCTATATGCCGTAAATTGCTGGCCGAAAGCGCAAGACTGTGATAGGGCTACATCATCTCTCTCAGACAACTTGGATGGAGGTATATCAGAAATTGAGAGGTCACAAAGCTTCTGGATGCATAGAAAAATACTTGTCAATGCAAGATTGGATGTCAATAATGTGTGTGTGATTCGTGCCATACAACTATTGAGTGTACAAATGGTCTTTCGATTTGTTTAATGTGAGTATCAATAGAGTGTCAACAATTAATACTCTGACAGATTTAACAATTACAGGTAACCATTGTGTTGTCCTTTCAAAGTAAATGTTTTGGTTGGCATTAAAGCCAAAATGGCAAATGACATGGTCATTGCCGTATCCTGAAAATCAGTGTCAATGGAGCATCAGCAATTTTCAGTCTTACATATTGGACAATCAAATGGCTGTATTCTCAGCTTCTGCTGCAGTCAACGTATTGGTTCCCGTTATAGGCGAAAAAGCAAATGACATGCTCATTGCGCCATTCTAAACTAAGCATCAACAACGTGTCACCAATATTCCATCTTACACATTCCCAAATCATAGGGCTGTATTGTCAGCTCCTGCCAAAGTAAATGTAATGGTCAGTGTTATTGCTAAAAAGGCAAATGATATGCTCATTGCCCCATTCGAAGAAAGAACATCAATACACAGTCAAAGACGGTTGGCCCTTCATCTTGAACGAACCAGGGCCTGTGCGGCATCATTAACCTACAATCGAACCATCGGCCACCTGTCTAGGCAAAAATGCTTGTGGAAACATCACTACTATGTCCTAAAGCTGAGCTCCAACGGAGCATCAACAATTTTTGGCCTTGCATCTGAGACAATCCAAAGGCTATGCGGCGATATTAACCCACGATCGAACAACTGGCCATTTTTCTATGCAAAACCTCTTGCTACAACATTGGCACCATGTCCCAAAGTGAGCATCAATGGAAAGTCAACGGAGCATCAATGGAGCATCAACTATTTTCAGCTTTGAATCATGGAAGATCCAAAGGCTATGTGATAACATTAACCCTTAATCGAACTACAGGTCACCTTTTTGGGCAGCAGTGTTTGCAACACTATTGCTACTATGTCTTAAAAATGAGCTTCAACAGAGCGTAAATGATTTTCAGCCTTCCATCTTAGGACATCTGAGGACTATGTAATGACATTAACTCATAATCAAATTATCGACCTCCTTTGCAGGCACAAATGCTTCCGACAATATTGCGACTAAGATAGAAAACTGTGTGTGAACGGAGTATCAACAGAGCATCAACAGAGCATCAATGATGTGTAGTGACGTACCTTGCATAGTCCAAGTGCAGGGAATCATAATAAACTCATTGTCAACGTATTGGCCGCCTTTGTCGGCAAAAATGCAAGTAACATTGATGTTACTACACTCTAACAATATGTGTCACCGGAGCGGCAACAGGTTTTGTGGAGCTCAGTAAGCTTGACAGGTATGAAATGCATTGCGTCATTTTTAAATGGCATTTTTAACATTCTGTCTTGTCAGTATGACCCTTTATACAACCTCACAGCTATCCATGCAATGTCTCACAGATCTTACTTTTAACTTGGGCATAGCTCAAGAGTTATTATTTAAGCACAAGCATTCTACTCTGCAATAATTTAACTTTTGACTGTCTCTCAACTGGAATTACACACCTTCCGAAATCCTACAACCATGTCGGATTCCCAATGTATAAATACCTCATTGCTACATGTTGAGATATATTCTAAAAATGAATTAGTGTTTACTCACGATTTGAGTGACCTTACATCACAAATTATCTTTGATACTTGTTGAGCTTCAATGAATGTGGCCTCGCAGCGTCGTATTGCTAGGAGGATTTCTAGACATGCGACTTTGTGGTAATTCTATTTGAACTGTAGAATTGAGGAGACTGGCTACTCTGGCATCAGATGTATCATTTGTCATCAAGTTCTACGCCATCCATCAGACCATGGGACCAGCTCCATGGGGAAACATTTGCTGGCAAAAGTGCACATTGCAAAGATAGATGAAGTCACAGAGTCGCAAGATTCTGAATTGACAAGTACATCCGTCGATGAAACTGCATGAGCTATATGGAAGATGCAAGGCAGTCATTGAATTACTATAGTAAGGTCACGAAAAAAACTTATATTCGACAGTTAGATGTTACCTCTATTAGCCCAATACACATATACACCACTCTAAACTGGCCGCAAAGGACTATTTTAACTGCTGAATTTCACCAAGATACCTGGAATCACTACCTCATGTTAGGATTTGTTTCGGCTCACAGTCCATGTCACACTATATCAAATCTTGAGCTACACTGGTGATTTAATGCATTACAACGAGAGCTGTTGCTGCCATCCGCCAGCAGCCTTAGTAATCTTTGTCAGAGGGAATACTCACTGACAGTTGATGCAATTAAGAAGCAATTGCTGTCAACAAATAGAGTTAGCTCAGCTTGAGATGGGCGGACATCAATGAACCAATTAGCGATAACCTCTGTTATAGCTTACAATATGCATCAAAACTGGAAGTTGCTAAAAGTACAACTTGTATTTGACGAGGTTGAAAGCCTGTCCATTTCCTATTTGGAATGCAAATTAAGAATAATAGGTCAAGAATCCACATGCTGGAGCAAGCCTAGCCATGTATGTAAAGCAGGTTGTGTATCGTTTCGAGCGTACCGAAGGCTGTTCATTAGAAATTACGACTGATAATGCATCTTAAAATTACTCGATCAGTTGGGAACTACAATCAACCCTTGATGTCTCGGGTATCATGTGGCCTGCAATGAGAAACAACATACGGTGCATGGCGCACGTTATTCAGCTTGCATTGAGTGTGTTCATGAGCAGTCTTGGGGTAACAGGCCGCACCATGTCTTGGGAAGCCCACTAGTGCGATCTGCAATTTGGAGAGAAGGAAAGCAAAGACATTGGGAAGAGTCAAAGACCGCAAAAGAGGGCAATGCAAGAATCAAGAAGGTGTCATCAATGTGACTAGGTTTGGCAAAGATCAATGAAAAAGTACGCATTTCAAGACATTTCGAATCACCTGAAACTGATATTCATATGACAGAGAATGCTTGTTGTGTTGATTAGATTGACGCATGGTCGTTGAAATGCATTCATTGACTTTCAACAAGCGAAAGAATGAATTGAAGTAATATCTTTTCTGGATGTGAAAAGACAATGGAATTCGATACTGGAGTTGCTTGAGGGAGACTCCCGGTTACGACAATTCACCCGCCAGTGGCTTCAGAATCCAATCATCAGCGATTACTGGCCAGTCTTCACAACACAGGATGAATGGACGATCATCAAGTATGTTATGAATCATTTCAGGCCATTCTGATACTAGACCCTGTGGATGTTGACAAGGTATACAGTTACTGTGCATCATGTCATCACTGTCTACAATCACATGTTCAATTATATGGATGACGTTATGTTAGCATTCGCTAAGGAGCAGACAAAATGGAAGGGTGACTTATACTTTGCAGTGAAGGTTGTGTGACAGAAGCTGTCCAAATATTATGCTGAAGCCACTCTAACAACCTGTCTGCATCTCAGTTCAGAAAATATCCTTGATCCTGTCCGGAAGTTGCGATCATTTGTTCAGTGAGACAATGTGAGGGATATTAATCTTACGGACGAAACATCTTATACTACCCAATCCCAGGGGGCCTCTCTGAGGAATGTGAAGAATCAATACTGTGCCAAATATCGACTAATGTCCATCATTAATCCCGAAAATATTCCTCCCATCAATATCTTCTCCTCTGCAAAGATTTCTGGAGTTCGTTAATGGTCTTTTGATCAATATGATTTGTCCAGCGATGATGGAGAATAGTTAATGGCCCAAAGTGTGGCCGAAATTCCATGTGTGTGAAGCGATGGTGTAGTATACATATTAACAGCTGCCACACTCGATTCGAATTCTACGCTTAAATTGCCAACAAACCGTGGGCAAGTTGATCCAAATGTTAATGATTACTACTCCGACTGCAAATGAAAATTGCACTACAATTTGGTTACTCGATATCACCGACTGCTCGGGCCAGCATAAAGAAATGCACATAAAGTGCGCCGATCTCTCCAATATGGCTCGCGACATCTTCTATATTATACCCGATGGTATTGGAGTGGAAGCCAGTTTTACCCTTTGGTGAGACATTATAGGCTGAAGATAGTCAAAAAGCAGGTGTTAGATGCTTTGGAAATAAGTAGTAGTAAGGCAGTTTTCTCGAACCCATAATGTAATATTGACAGGTGATTGCGCAGCATCAGAGTCCATGCAAACTGACAACAACTTAGAATTGTAGAAAGAGGTGGAGGAAAGCAAATTGCACAGAATGGCCAAGGTCCAGGACTGTTTGGAGATGTCGCAGGACAACGAAGACCTACATGCCACATGGAAGCAATCTCGTTGTCAAAACAAGTAAATGACTGCTGTAGGATACTTTTCAGATACCAATGAGATCATGAAAGCATCCTGGTCAAACTTTCAACATGATGGTGCAACTGCATTTAAATTGTCAGAATGATCACCTTTGCCACAAGCATTGTCTGCAAAGGGCATCCCTGGAGGATGAACTCAAGTATGAAACGTCCACCGAATCAGAAGAATCGACAACTATCCAACCCAAAGTGATGAGGATAGCGCATTTGAAAGCATGTCCGACACCGAAAAGTGGCTTAACTGGAATGGTGAGTTGAATAATCCAGGAGAGAGCAAAGACAACCGCGAGGCAGACGATGAATCCAATATGGAGCTAGGTACTAGCATCAAGTCTTCGGAAAGACCACAGCACCAGGTTCTCAGTGCTGCAACAAATCTTGTTAGATTGATTCGCCCAACACGGAGGTCAATGAAACAGGCCGAACAGGGGTTGATCACTGTCAGTTCAACGAAAACATGGAGGAACATGGGAAACAAGAAAAGGTAGAGCAGATTGGGTCAATAAGTTTTCACCAGGTTCAATGTGTTGCTTGACAGAGAATTTCATGAAGAGATATATTACGTGAGCATAGTAAGCAGTCGCAAGAGGATAATTGTTTATAAATAAAACTATCACTGCAGAAAGGTTATATTCAGACGGATATATCAATTTTGGAAGAATAAGAGAGGTCCATACAAGAATATTACTGGGCTTGGCTTTGCCAACGGACTGATTCTCAGTCTGACAGAAAGGCAACCAATGTGGTCAAATAATTCTGTATACAATTATCAATGGCAGCAGATATTGACTATACCATACATTAAAATGTGCGTCAACGGAGATTACTGATTCATAGTCATACGTCCTGGGTAATCAGACTGCGGATAGGTTGCTGACAGTCACAAAGGAGTTTCTGGCTGTCTTCATAGGAAAACCACATTGCGATAACCTCCCTGCCCCATTGTCGAAATGAGCGTTGGCGGAATGTCAAGGATTGTTGGCCTGGGATCATGGTTAATCACTGCAGAATGGGGTCGTTATTGTCTATATACATTGTTTTGACTGGATCTGTAGGTTAAAAGGCTCATGAACACATGGTGGTAGCTCTGTAAATGAAAAAGGGTGTTACTGTCAGGGAGGATGTGGCGGGAATATCCCATACATATATGTCTATATGGGCTGTCATATCCTTGTTTATGGATCCTTCCGAACAAGTGCCACTCATATTACCAAACATGCAAGTGCAAAAATTGTTGACACTCTGTTGATGCTCATTTTCAAGATGGGGTAGGGAGTGTTTAGCTTTCACTAGACTCTATAATGGCAGCCAATACTATGGTTATGACCGTGTGCAACCTGTTGCCCTTCTGATTACTCATGATAGAGGACGAACAATTGTTGACACTCCATTGACACTCATTTTCAGGATGCGGTAGGGTACATGGCAAAGTTTGTTTTGATCATTCAGGTGGCCAATACATCAAAAACACACAGTGATGCGCCAATATCAACATGTTGTGATTAACAGTAGCATATCTGGATGCGACGATAAATTGTGAAATCCGAAACACAGAACTGGAGATTGTAACTGACTGGTCTCGCCAAACCAGGGAAAACCCATGGGTCAAGGGGTACATGTCATGGTATGACCCGCCAAGATGCAGAAGGTCGGGAATTACGACTGGTCTGGATGCGACCTAACAAGTTTTTTGTGGTGAAAATCCTGACCTCTGGCAGGTTACCCGGACCCATTGCTAATAATACTTTTCGCTCTCAGTTTATTAAAATTTATACATGTTGCTAGATGCTTCATTGCACCTGCTATACACCTGTTGATCAACCTATATTCACATGGGACTGTTTACCATTCTCCCATAAGGTATTTCTAAATGAAATTCTCGGTCAAGCAACAAAATGCACTCAGCGAACAATATCAATGCATTCTGTCTTGTGTTGTCTTAATTTGCTTATTCCTCATCATTTCAATTGCATTGACCATCAGAAACCTCATTTTGGCTTGTGTCTTTAACTTCTGTGTATGCCAAATCAAACTGGGAATGTTTGGTGTGGCAGTCGCATCCCGCTGCTCTGGGTTTTCCTGATTCTCCATGCCATTGTCAAGCTCCATATCAGATTCAACATCAACCTTGCAATTGTCTTTGCTGTCATTTGGATTATCTAAGTCCCCATTCCAGTTTAGCCAATTTTCTGTGTGCGAAATGCTTCCAGATACACTGTTCTCATTACTCTCCACATGATGACAGTCAATTCGGTCGATTCAGCATACATTAAATGGTCCAATTTGTTCTGCAGGGAGGTCCTTTGAACACCAATCTGGCGGCAAAGGTGATCATTCGGACAATTGAAATGTAGCTGCACCATCATGTTGAAAGAGTGACAAGGATGCTTCGATGGTCACTGTAGTATTCTAAATGTATTCTACGGCTGGAACAGCACAATGCAGTTCATTACTGTGTAGTGTTCTAAACCTCCACAAAAACTATTGACGCTCTGTGGGCGTTCAATTGTAGAAGGCGGATGCAATATCGTCACCAGCATTGTTGCCAATAAAGGCTGCCGATAGGTTTGTTGTGGGTTATCTGCGTTCTATTGCTGTTAGACTATCCAAGATACAAGATCAAACATCGTTAATGCTCCCTTGACGCTCCATCAGCAAACATCATTTCCGTCCGGGCGGAATGGCTCCGTCAGAGCGGACGCCCTCCGTCAGAGCCGTCAGAGACACCCCGGTGGCGGATTACTCCACGCCCGGCATCAATGCCACGCTTCGCGTTGCATATTGCCCTCCGATCGCTGTTTCGCAATTTCTTCTCGCTCTGGCGGTCTCCTAATTTAAACAAACACTCTGGCGTTGTAGCCAACTGTGACCATACGTCCGAATGCATTCATTGGGTACACGCTAGCATCGGGATTGCAATGCAATGTGACGCTGCGAAAATCTCTCCTCGCGTTCCTTCTACATCAAGCTCGAGGAGCGTAGGAAGGTGAGAAGATATGATAGTACCCGGCCGTGAGGATCCGCGCAATAGCGTGGATCCATGAAATCTCGGAAAGAGCGAGTGAGACCAAAAGTTAGGAAAGATAGAGTGTGTATTTTGGTTGTATGACAAGATGAGATGAAAATGAGATGTTGTCTATCTAGCCCGGGGTCTCCCGAATATATACTCCGCGTCGCTCATTCCACCTCCGTTACCCCTGTATCTCCGTACACCCACCGCCGCTTCTTAAAGATATACTTGGAGGGCGAGATCGAGTGAACTGAGAGATGCACTTGGAGGCCGTGATCGATCGAGTTTGGAGATGCACTGGGAGGCCGTGATTGAGCGAGTTTGGAGATGCACTTGGAGGCCGAGATCGAGTGAACTGAGAGATGCACTTGGAGGCCATGATCAATCGAGTTTGGAGATGCACTGAGAGGCCGTGATCAATCAAGTTTGGAGATGCAATTGGAGACCGAGATTGAGAGAACTGAGAGATGCACTTGGAGGCCGTGATCGAGCGAGTTTGGACATGCACTTGGAGGCCGAGATCGAGTGAACTCTGAGATGCACTCTGAGGCTGTGATCGATCGAGATTGGAGATGAACTGGGAGGCCGTGATCGATCGAGTTTGGACATGCACTTGGAGGCCGAGATCGAGTGAACTCAGAGATGCACTCTGAGGCTGTGATCGATCGAGATTGGAGATGCACTGGGAGGCTGTGATCGATCGAGTTTGGACATGCACTTGGAGGCCGAGATCGAGTGAACTCAGAGATGCACTCTGAGGCCGTGATCAATCGAGTTTGGAGATGCACTGGGAGGCCATGATCTAGCGAGTTTGGAGATGCAATTGGAGACCGAGATTGAGTGAACTGAGAGATGCACTTGGAGGCCGTGATCGAGTGAGTTTGGACATGCACTTGGAGGCCGAGATTGAGTGAACTCAGAGATGCACTCTGAGGCTGTGACCGAGCGAGTTTGGAGATGCACTTGCAGACTATGATCGAGCGAGATTGGAGGAGTACTTGGAGGTGGTCGATTTGGAGGGAGTCGCGACGGCAGCTGAGACTTTATTCATTGGTTAACTTGTAATTGTGGGAATGTAGAGAGTTGAGTACAACATCCGCCGAGAGATGAGGGACTGGCTGGGAGCGGGAGACTGTTGATCTTGGGATGATGCTGTACTTGGTGTACTCGGTGTTAACTCATGATTATGGCATGGAGAGATAGAGAGGGATGACTTAACTTCGTGATGGTAGAGTTGAGCACAAGAAAGAGAGAGATCAGAGGAGATGGGGGAAATCATCATGAGAAACTGGGACTTAGAGAATTTTGTGTGCGAGTCAATTGACCATCCCCGATACGGCAGGTACGAGTCCCGATCCGGCGGGTAATAACACCGATACGAGGTGTTCCAAACCCAATTAGGCAAGTCGTACTCCTGATTTGCCATAGCCGCTCGTATCCTCCACATCGTTCTCATCTTCATCCCCCATCTCTCTCTTTCTCGTCCACAACTCTACCATCATCGCAAGAACACAAAGTTAAGTCATCCCTCTCTATCTCTCCATGCCATCATCATGAGTTAACGCTGAGTGCATCATACACCGAGTGCAGCATACACCGAGTACAGCATACACCTAAGATTGTCTGTCGTCCCTTCATTCTCACGATTTCGAGTTGACCCCTGAATGTAGCTTCAGCTTCCGGCGTGCCTCCCTACCGATCGACCGCCACCAGCCAGTTCTCCATAAGAGCTTCAAAGGTAAAGTCACCTCGTCACATTCCCACGGTTTCGAGTTAACTACCCGATGAATAGAGTCTCAGCACCAGGCGCGCCTCCCATCGACCGC